>JAEEGK010003873.1_pt1 | contig 36937 bp, 36 predicted proteins | sample 8958771 | NCBI WGS metagenome assembly JAEEGK01 (sample SAMN16246547, study PRJNA631951) | gut metagenome | biome: gut microbiome; feature: rumen; material: SC-attached | host: Bos | place: Iran: Karaj | collected 2018-10 | reverse complement strand
GATGATGGTGAACATGAACTTGAAAAAGGAGCCGCAGAAAGAACTGCTAAAAAACTTGGAATTGACCCGAAAATCGTTTTTAAAACAATCGTTATGAGAACTGATTCCAAGGAAATCTGCGTTTTTTGCCAGAGCGCAATGTGCGAAATCAACTTGAAAAAAGCCCGTCAGGCAGCAGGGGCTTCAGAAATCAATCCTGTAAAGCCTGAAGAGCTTTTAGCACTTACAGGTTATGTCCGCGGAGGCTGCTCTCCAATCGGAATGCGCCGCCAGTACCGTACGTTTATAGACAGCCAGGCACTGGAATTTGAAAAAGTTTATATAAGTGCCGGTGTACGCGGACAGAATATTATAATTTCGCCGGAAGATTTGATTGCCGTAACAAAGGCAGAAACCTGTGATTTAATTCTAGAAAGCTAAATCTAACTCATTACTCATTGTGATAGCGGCATGCTAAGAGACTCCGGGTACCGCGTTAGGTAAATAATCAGGTTTTTCTTATGGATATCGTTTTTTTTAGTTCCTCCTGTTGAGATTTTTATTGAATTTTAATTATATCAGGTGTATCATTACTTAAGATAATATTGAAAAAGTCTAATTTTTTGTTGTTTTTATACCGATGTGATATAATAATGGTAGACTATTCTAATTTAATAATATTAATTGCAGATTTATCAGGAGGGCATTATGAAGGAACTAGATCGATTTGCGACCAAATATAAAAAAGATATTCAGATAGCAACAAAACTTTTAGGAATGATAGGTGGAGTAGTAATTATTGCCGGTGCGGTAAGTGCTACTTTAACGCTTAATATTTTCTACAGCAGTTTTATTGAAGAAAATCGTAAGAATCTTGAATACACCAATGTTGGTGTAAGTACCATCCTCAGTAACTGGGGAGAAAACGCCATACATTATGGTGAAATCCTTTCAGAAAATCCTGAACTTCAGCATCTTGTTGTAAATGAAAATAGTGCTGCCATTCAGGCTCTTGTAAAAGAAAACGGCATACAGCTTGGGGTTGATTTTATTGCAATTTCAAATGCAACAGGGAACATTGTTTCTGGTGCTTCTTACGGATGCCGTGAAGGCTCTGTAATGAACAGCCCTGCCGTAAAAAAAGCTATGTCATCAAGGAAGCCTGTATACGGTATGGAATCTTTTTCCAATATTCCTTATGGAATTGTTTCTGCTTCACCAATTCTTGTTAACGGCGGAAATCTTATTGGAACTGTTATTGTTGGTTACAATCTTTCAAGGGAAATTATTCCTGATATGGTTGGAAAAAGCTACGGAGCAGTTTGTACTATATTTAAGGATATAGAGCGTGTTTCTACAACCATTACGGATGATAAAGGAAATCGCGCTGTTGGAACAAAACTTGATAATCAGACCATAATTGATATGGTTCTGAAAAATAAGCAGATTTATCACGGTAAGAACATAATTTTAGGTAAGAATTATCTTTCTATTTATGCTCCTTTAACTGCAAGTGACGGCTCTTCAACAGGTATGCTTTTTGTTGCAAAGAGTATGGCTTCTATTGAAGCTAACCGTAATAAAACTATAAAGGTTGTAGCTCCAAGTGCTGTAGTCCTTGCAATAATCCTTATTGTTTTAAGTTCATTCTTTGTAAACTGGCTTATGTGGCGTATCAAGAATGTTTCTAATCAGTTAAAAGAGATGTCTACCGGTGAAGCAGATTTAACAAAGAGATGTAAACTCTTTATTCGTGATGAAATCGGCTGGCTTGTAATTCACTTTGATTCATTCTGTGACCGCTTGCAGACAATTATCAGGGAAGTTAAAGATTCTAAAACAGAGTTGCAGGAATCTGGTGATAACCTTTCTGCTCAGACAGAAGATACAGTTAATGCAATTAACCAGATTACTGATATTATTACGACTATTCATGGTCAGATTTCTGAATCTGCAAAGTGTGTTGAACAGACTTCAACTGCAATTAACGAAATATCTACTGGAATTTCAACTCTTGATTCTATGATTGACAGCCAGTCTACTGGTGTAAGTCAGGCTTCTGCGGCTGTAGAAGAAATGATTGGTAACATTACATCTGTAAACCATTCTGTAGATAAAATGGCAGATTCTTTTGAATCTCTTGCAGAAAATGCTCAGACTGGATTTACTAAACAGCAGGATGTTAACGAACGTATTGAACAGATTGAAACTCAGTCACAGATGCTTCAGGAAGCAAACCTTGCAATTTCAACTATTGCGGCTCAGACAAACCTTCTTGCCATGAATGCGGCAATTGAAGCTGCTCATGCCGGTGAAGCAGGAAAAGGATTCAGCGTTGTTGCTGATGAAATCCGTAAGCTTTCTGAAACTTCATCTTCTCAGTCTAAGACAATCGGTGAACAGCTTAGTAAGATTCAGGAATCCATTAACGAAGTTGTTTCTGCTTCAGCAGCCTCTAGTGCAGCCTTTGCTTCTGTATCCGAAAAGATTAAAGAAACAGATCAGCTTGTAATTCAGATTAAGGCAGCAATGGAAGAACAGAATGCAGGTTCTAAGCAGATTAGCGAAGCTCTTAAATCTATGAACGACAGTACAGTTGAAGTTCATACAGCTTCAAAAGATATGTCTGTAAAGAGTAACGTAATCATGCAGGAAATGAAGACCTTGCAGGAATCTTCTGCAGCTATGAAGAACGGCATGGAAAAAATGGCCGATGGTGCAAGGAAGATTCACGAAACTGGGGTTTCTCTGGATGATATTTCAAGCGATGTTAAGAATTCGATTGTTAAGATTGGTGAACAGATAGACTTGTTTAAGGTATAATCAGTTATAAAAAGCATCCCTGCTTTTTATAACTGGGCAGTTTCTGTTGAAACTGCCTTGTCAATTAAAAGTGCGCCATCCATGGCGCAAAAAAACGCCGCAATTTGCGGCGTTTTTTTGCGCTATTCGTTTTTGTATGATTCCAGAAAATCGCGCGTAAGCGTGCTGCTTACTGTCTGTTTTGTAAGCAGCGTTTCTTTTGCACAGGCAAGTCCGTAGTGAATGCACTGCTTGATGTTCTTTTTTTCAAGAAAACCCATTATAAAGCCAGAGGCAAATGCATCGCCTGCTCCGATTGTATCTACAATGTGCGAAGGAGTGTAGGGTGGTTCAATCCATGTTTCACTTCCGATTCTTACCATTACTCCGCGTTTACCAAAGGTAATGATAAAGTTTTTTAGTCCCAGTGCCTGCATCTTATCGGCTGTTGCCAGATCAGGAACGGCTTCTTCTTCAAGAATTGCCTGCGCTTCAAATTCATTGCAGGCAAATAAATCTATAAGTCTTGCAAAAGGAAGTGATTTTTTTGCTATATCCGGTGAAGTGGCATTTTGAAATATAAAGATGCTATTATCCCTGGATTTTAAGTTGTAAAAAGCTTCCAGTGTTTCCGGGTTAAGATTTGAATCCATTACGAAATTAGTGATTTTTTCTTTTCTGATAAAATCCAAGGCATCATCGTCTAAAACTATTTCGCGCAGGATGTTAGTGTTGTAAATGCATGAAGCGCGCTGTCCTATGCTTGCCATAACAGAAAAAAGCGCGGTTTTGTAATTTGTACTGCGGCGCAAAAGTGTTGTATTAACTTTTTCGGCTTCAAGACCGTCTTTTAAATAATTGCCGAAAATATCATTACCGACGCATGAAAAAATGTAGGAATTAAGTCCAAGGTGCTTGAGGTTTACGGCCATCCCGCGGCCAACTCCGCCTGGAACAAGTTCAATTGTTCCATCGCGGTAGGATTCGTTGTTGTCTTCTTCCGGACTATAGGCTTTTATGTCAACGGAAACATTACCAATGCTTAAAATCTTTTGTCGCAGGGAATTTGATGCCATGTTTAAACTATAAAAGCCTTAGCCGTGTTGTGTCAACTATAAGGACTATTTTTTCTTTTTTCCGAGGTATGCTTCTTTTACGGCCTCGTTAGAAAGGAGTTCTTCTCCAGAGCCTTTAAGGACAATGTTTCCTGTTTCAAGAACATAGGCAATGTCGGCTGTTTTTAATGCCATGTTTGCATTCTGTTCAACAAGAAGAATTGTTACACCGCTTTTATTGATTTCCTTGATTATTTCAAAAATCTGCTGAACGATAAGTGGTGCGAGTCCTAACGAAGGCTCGTCCATCATTATTACTTTCGGGCGGCTCATTAAAGCTCTTCCAACTGCAAGCATCTGCTGTTCGCCACCGGAAAGTGTTCCTGCAAACTGCCATGAACGCTGTTTTAAAATCGGGAACAACTGAAAAACCCATTCCATGTCTTTTTCTATTTCTTTTTTATCGTTTCTGAGGTATGCGCCAATCATCAGATTTTCCTGTACGGTTAAATCTGTAAAAACATGGCGGCCTTCTGGAACAAGGGCAATTCTTTCAGCACAGATTTTATTAATCGGCATGCCAAGAATTTCTTTTCCGTTGAAATTTATAGAACCTGATGTTGCTTTTACAAGTCCGCTTATTGTCCGCAAAAGAGTTGATTTTCCGGCTCCATTTGAACCGATTAAAGTTACGATTTTGCCTTCCGGAACTTCAAGGTCGATTCCGTTAAGGGCTTTAATTCCACCGTAAGATACCTGAAGATTTTTTATATTAAGCATTTTTGTCCTCCCCAAGGTATGCAGAAATTACAGTCTGGTTATTTTGTATTTCTGAAGGTGTACCTGAAGCAATTAATGCTCCAAAGTTCAATACATAAATTCTGTCTGAAATATCCATTACTAAATCCATGTGATGTTCAATCATAAAGACTGTAAGACGGAAATCGCTGCGGATTTTGTTTATAAATGCCGTTAAATCATTTGTTTCCTGAGGATTCATACCGGCTGCAGGTTCGTCAAGCAGCAGAAGTTTTGGTTCGGTTGCAAGGGCACGGGCGATTTCAAGTCTGCGCTGAATTCCGTATGGTAAAGAAGTACAAAGTTCATCGCGGAATTCATAGAGTCCTAAAATGTTTAAAAGATGTGCCGTTTCTTCACGCTGAATTTTTTCTTCTTTTGCATTCAGGCGGAATGTTGCAGAAAAAACATTGCTTGATCGGCGCAGATGCTTTGCAATTAAAACATTGTTGAATACAGTCTGTGTTTTCCAAAGCCTGATATTCTGAAATGTTCTTGCAATACCCAATTTTGTAATTTTATCCGGAGTTGGTTCAATTCGTTTTGTAAATTTTCCGTTATCTGTTCCGGCATATAGTTTTTTCATTTTTCCGTAAGGAAAATTTTCAACGATTTCCTTACCGTAAAAATAAACGGCTCCGTTTGTAGGTGCATAAACGCCTGTAACAACGTTAAATGCCGTTGTTTTTCCGGCTCCGTTCGGACCGATGAGCGAAACAATTTCGCCTTTGTTTACATCCAGGGAAAGATTATTTATTGCAACAACACCGCCGAACTGCATCGTGATGTTTTGCATTTTAAGTACATTTTCTGACATTATTTTCCCTCCTTGCTGGAAACAGCGGAAGCCTGTGCTTTTTTCGATGTAATTTTTGCAATGCGTTTGGGAAGTGATTTAAAGAATCTTATCAGGGCGGCAAGATTAAATTCTTTATCGCCCATAATTCCTTTCTGATAGAACAGAACGATCATCATAATTACAACACTGAAAACAACTTTTCTAAAGCCCGGGCGCAAAATCTGAATTGAAGTAAGGTTCAGGTTTGCGTTATCAAGGAAGCGAAGCCACCATTCAGAGCATGCAATGAACAGGAAAGAAGAAATACAGCTGCCTGTGATTGAACCGATTCCGCCGATTACAACAATCAAAAGAATTTCATAGGTCATTGCAGATTTAAACTGGCTTGCCTGAATTGTTGTCTGGAACATCGCAAGAAGGGCACCTGAAATTCCTGCAAAGAATGAACTGATTACAAAGGAAAGCCGTTTGTGGTGAGCAAGATTTATACCCATTGCTTCGGCTGCAACTTCATCATCGCGGATTGCCTTAAAAGCTCTGCCGTATGTTGAATTAATTAAAAGAACAATAACTGCTATACAAATTCCGCTGATTGCAAAGTAAAAGATTGTAGATTTAAATACCGGATATTTTCTCAAAAGGTTTGAACCGTTTGTAATTACCCCGATTTTATCCCACTGGAATAAGGCACGCATGATTTCTGCAAATCCTAAAGTTGCTATTGCAAGATAATCTGATTTTAGTTTTAGAACCGGAAGCCCGATTAAAAATGCAAAGCCTGCGGCAACTAATCCGGCTAAAATCATTGCTAAAAATACAGGCAGCGTAAACTGAATGATTCCGCCATTGAAATACTGGTAAACCTGCATTCTTGCTGCTACTGGAATTGTAAAAATCGCATAGGTGTAAGCACCGAGCAGCATAAACCCTGCCTGTCCAAGACTGAAAAGACCTGTAAAGCCGTTAAGAAGGTTCATTGAAACTGCAACAAGTGCGTAGATTGCACCTTTTTTTAAAACAGTAAACAAAATTGAAGTGCGCGGCAGGCACTGTTCAAGAATTATAAGGACTGCAAAAAGTAAGGCCAACAAACCAAAACTTATAAGCATATCAAAGTTAATTGATTTTTTTTGTATTTGATTTTCCATAAGTTTTTCCTATTTATGTAACATTAAACTTTATCTGTAACTTTTTCGCCGAACAAACCTGTCGGCATGAACATAAGAACGATAATCAAAAGTACAAAGGTGAATGCATCGCTGAAAGTTGTCCAGCCAAGCCCTTTTATTATGTTTTCACATATACCGATTATAAATGCACCGATTACAGCTCCAGGAATGGAACCGATTCCGCCAAAAACTGCTGCAACGAAAGCCTTTAAGCCTGGCATACCGCCAACTGTTGGCGTTACACCCGGATAGTTAGAAAAGAACAGTATTGAACCGATTGCTGCAAGAAATGAACCAATGATAAAGGTCATTGAAATTACTGAGTCAATTTTTATGCCCATAAGCTGTGCTGTTTCAAAGTCCTTGGAAACGGCGCGCATTGCCATTCCAATTTTTGTGTGGTTAATAAGAAGAACAAGTGCAACAACCAGTAAAATTGTAAGGAAAGGTGTGATTACTGTTACGCGTTTTGTAATTGCACCAGCGATTGTTATGGAATCGCTTGTCCATGGAATTTTAGGATAGTTTTTAAGAAGTCCGCCTGTAATGTACAATGCTATATTCTGAATCAAATAAGACATACCGATTGCAGAAATCATTATGGACATACGCGGAGCTGTTCTTAACGGCTTGTAAGCAACGCGTTCAACTGTAAAGCCTAAAAGGACAGTTAAAATAATAGTGAACGGCACGCAGATCCATAACGGCATGATTGTATAGGAATAAATCATGATTAAACCTGCAGCCATAAAAACATCGCCATGCGCAAAGTTTATAAGGCGAAGAATTCCGTAGACCATTGTATAGCCTATGGCGATAAGTGCGTATTGTCCGCCGGTAGAAATTCCTGCAAGAAAATACGGAAGGTTGGTAGTCATAAAGCTCATTCTAAAATCCTTATTTAATATGAATTTGCAAAATACTTTTTTAAGCATTTATACAGAATTGAATCTGCTATAAATGCAAAAATCTACAAAAGCGTAGCCTAAACAGTATAACCTTCTTTGGTAATTTAGGCGACCTTTTTGTAGATTTTGTAATTAAACAGGAAAGCCAAGGCTGCTAAAATACCTCTAAAATAGCGCCTTGACTTAATATTGCAGCTTGATTTTTTCAATCTGCAGAACGACAGTGCCATGGTTTACAAAGCAGCCTTGGACTGTCGTCTTTTAAGCTTATAAAAGCTTATTTTACTGTTTGCTGTGCAACGAAGTCCCATTTTCCTGTAGATGTGTTTACTTTTTTGATGTAAGCAACATCACGGATTGCATCACCTGTTGCATCAAATGCTATGTTTCCAGAAACACCTTTGTATGTTGTTTTTGGAAGAGCTTTCTTTACATCGATAGCTTTTGTAGAGCCTGCATTTTTAAGTGCTTCAAGAGCTGTGTAATATGCATCGAAGCCCATTGCAGAAACTGCTGCAATTTCATCATCGCCACCGTTGTTTGTTTTTGCTGTAGCATTTGTATTAAGATATTTGCGGAATCCGTCTACAAAGTTTGTAATCTGGCTGTCTTTTGAACCTTCTACGAAGAATGTCGTAACGTAAACGCCAAGGTTTGTTCCTTTAGCAGCTGCAAGGATAACGTTGGAATCCCATGTATCGCCTGCAAGAAGCGGAATCTTTAAGCCCTGTGTATTAGCCTGTTCAATGATAAGGGCAGCAGCTTCAATAGAAACCGGACTGAAGAATACGTCTGCACCGTTATTCTTTGCATTTGCAACGTAAGCAGAGAAATCTGAAGTTCCGTCAGGGAATGTTTCATAAACTACATCAATACCGAATTTTTTTGCAGATTCAATAAAGTAGTTGCAAAGACCTACAGAATAGTCATCACCGAGTTTTGCAAGTGCATAAGCCTTTTTTGCCTTGAACTGGTCTTTTGCAAGGTTTGCGTGAACAGAACCCTGGAATGGATCAAGGAAGCAGATGCGGAAGTAGTGATCGTTTCCTGCTGTTACCTGAGGATTTGTACATGTTACGCCAAGTGCTGGAACATCTGCTGCGGCAAATGTGTCAGATGCTGCAATAGAAACACCTGAACCGTAAGAACCAAGAACGATTGAAACTCCTTTTGAAATTAATTCAGAAGCTGCTGTTACAGCTTTATCATTTGAAGATTCATTATCAACTATTTCAAGCTGAACCTTGTATTCTTTACCACCAATTGTAACAGTTGGTGTAATTTCGTTTGCATACTGGATACCAAGAGTTTCCTGCTTTCCGCCGGCACCATTATCACCGGAAGCTGGTTCATAAACACCAATTTTTACAATGTTTTCCTTTTTACCGCCGCATGAAATTAAACATGCAGATAAAAGAGCGACTGCTAAAAGTCCTGACTTTTTCATTTTTCTTATTCTCCTTCCGTTTTGGAATTATAAGTGCAGGCTTGGCTTCGTTTGTCAGCCTACATTTTTATAATACTGTATGAATAATATCTGTTCAATTGGAAGAATGCAAAAATATGCAAAAAAAGTACGAAAAAATGCAGAAATATTCATTGTGTGTAAATGTTGTGCCTGTGTCGCCGGTTTTTAAAACGACACAAAAATATACAAGGATACATTATCATTCTCTTGCCTGGGGAATATGTTTGAATATGCCCATTTCAATTTAATAAAAAATCAGCTATTATAGTGATGTGAAAACTATCAGTTTGAAAAATAATTTTATCGGCGTGCTTTGGCTTTTTATAATGATTGCCGTAGGCGCCTGTAAAAATAATGAAGAAATAAATAATCCTGAAGACTGTATTGAACTTAATGTTAAGGATATTCAGGACAGCTCCTTTGAAAAATCTGAACACTGGAATTTTTCTGATAAAAAAATTTGCGTTCTTTTTGGATACGGATACAACGAAGAAAGTTTTGTTGAAGAAATGGAAAAGAAGCTTTCTTTTGAATTTGGGCTTGCTCAGGATGGCGGCTTGATTTTTCCGCTGGTTTTTCCAAAAGATTTTAAAATTGCCGGACGGGAACGAATCAGTCTTCTTTCTGAATTTTTAGAGGAGTACGAGCTTCAGGGAATTCTTTTGCTTGGTGCGCCAGAAAATACTCATAATGCCGTAAGCCAGCTTTTTGCTTTATATGACGGCAAAGTACCTTTCCCTGTTTTTTCTATGTTTTCCCAGGATAATGTTCTTGGCACAGAATGGATTTCTGATTTTGTGCTTGAAAAAATGCATATTTCAGACATGCTTTCAGATGCGGAAGAACAGACTTCTCCTCTTCCTGAAGATTCAGAGACTTTAATCATTCAGGCTATAAAATATATGGCTTTGCTGGATTCTCCTCTGCCGCATGATTCTGATTTGATTGTTCATGTTCAGAATATTGCCGGAAGCAGCAGAACTGTAAGTTATTATGTTGATTCTGATTCAGGACTTCGTTCGGCAAATCATTTTGTTTTTCAGGATAAAGAATAGGCATGAACAGTTTTTTGCAGTTAGATTCTTTTTTGATTTCTTCTCCTGACGATGCCGAAAAATTAAAAAAATCTACTCAGGCAAAAATACTTGTTTTTTCTGATTCACACGGTAACAGTCAGGCTGTAAAAAGAATTGTTTCTTATTTTGGGAAATCTGTAGATTGCATAGCTTTTTGTGGCGACGGAATCAGTGATTTGCTTTCTGTTGAAAAAGCTCTTTTACCGCCGGTCGTTGCTTTTGTGCGTGGAAATAATGACAGTTATTCTTATCAGGATATAAAAACTCCTTCAGAACTTATTTTTGAAGCAGCCGGCCGAAAAATCTTTTTAACTCACGGACATCGTTTTGGAGTCTATTCGGGTATAGAGCGTCTGGAACTTGAAGCTAAGGTTACAGGAGCTTCGCTTGTTCTTTTTGGACATACACATGTTCCGCAGTTTGAAAAAAAAGATGCCGTTTTTGTAAATCCCGGAAGTATATATCTTCCGCGTGCTCATTCTGAAAAATCTTTTGCCATTGTTACTGTTTTTGCAGAAAAAAAAGATTGTGACGTAACTTTTTATAGAATTGAAAATGTTTCAGGAACAGAATATTACAGGCCGTATGGACCTGAATATTTTTCTTATTGGGGCTGGTAGCGTAGCTGGGCCTCAAATGTAGCCGGCGAATCAGTTTTTTTTAGTACCTTATAGATTTTGAAAGTTCAAAGTTTGAATAGTCATGTCCCGGATAAACTAGCGCATTTGGCGGAACCAGTTTTTTTAATTTATCCAGACTGTTTAAAAGTTCATCCATGCTTCCGCCGTATAAATCGGTTCTGCCGAAACCACGGTAAAAAACTGTATCACCGGAAATCAGTAAATTTCGTTTTTGATTATAAAGACAGACTGAACCTTTTGTGTGCCCCGGTGTGTGAATTACAAGCCAGTCAGCAAATGCTTTGGTAATGTCAGATTCAAATGTATTGCTTTTGAAAATTTTATCAAGTGTGCATGAATCTTCAAGCAGGAAATCCGGCTCAGGTAGATTTTCGATGTAAGGGAGAAAACAATTTGCCCGTAGCTGAACCATGGATTTTGTCTGTAAGATTATTGATTTTTTTCCGATGTAGCCAGCATCTTCTTTGTGAATTGCAATTTTTATTTCAGGGTATTTTTCTTTTATTACACTTAGACCTAGTACATGGTCAAAATGGCCGTGAGTAAGAATAACGGCAACGGGATTTAGGTTGTTGTTTTCTAGATAATCAATAACATCCCTTTCGTCGCCGGTTGCAGGCTGGCCTGCCGGGTCAACAATGAAAACATTTTTTTCATTTAATGGAACAATCCATGTGTTTACGCTTAGCGGACCAGTCTGTATAGCATGCATTTTTTTATACGTTTGCGCCAAATGGCTCTTTGTCAGAAGCTGCTTTTTCTGCTGCGGCGTAAGCTGCGGCATCTTCTGCACTGTAATTGTTTTCTTCAAAACTTCCGTCTGATAAAGAATCTGTATTTGCAGAAGCTTCTGTTGCGTCTTTCTGTCTTGAATAGCTTACTGTAAGTTTTCTGCCGCGGTAATCGTAACCGTTCAAGGCTGCAATAACTTTATCAGCATCTTCGTTGAAAAGCTGTATAAAAGAATAGTTTGCAAGAACACGGATATCACCGATTCTGTCGCGGTCAAGCTGTGCAACGCTTACCAAAAGACCTACTAAGTCGCGCGGATAAACGCGGCGGTTGCGTCCGATACCGATAAAAATTGTAGCGGCTAAAGCCGGATCAATTTCAACTCTCTGTGGTCTTGGCTGTTCAGCATCTCCTGTGTGTTCCAGGCGGCTTTCGCCGGAAATTTCTGAAGATGATGAATAAGAAGGTTTTGAATTATAGGTATTTCTTGATTCACGGTTTTTCCAGTCGCGTGAAGAGTAACGTGAATCGCGGTTTTCCCTGCGGTTTCTGTAAGAAGATGAGCGGCTGCCCATTGCCTGTTTTGCCAGGTATGCAGCAACATACATGCGCAAAGAAAAAGGAACATTCTTCTTAAATACTTTCTTTAAATCCGTTAAAACTTCTGGATCTTCTTCTGTTTTTACTTTAGAAACTGCATCCTTCAAAATGGATACAAACAAATTCATATCAACTTCGTTGTCATACTTGAAAGACATTAAAAACTCCTATTACTAATTTGCAATGTTTTCAAAATAGTTTTGCTATATATCCTGAACCAGTTTTTTCAAACCCTGAACGGTTTAATAATGGAATCATGTGGTCAGGAATAATTACATTCGTAATAATAATCCATTTAAATTTCCGCTTACGTAAGTCTTCAAGACTTCGAGATAAAAGCTCTTTGCCAATTCCTAATCCGCGGAAATTTTGCAAAACAAAAAAAGCCGTCATAACGACTGTTTTTGATGAATTGGACGGGCAAGGCTGAAAAGTGATGCAACCTGTAAATTCATTAGAAAAAGTTCTGCATACAAATCCGAGATTCTCTGTTTGAGTCTGGAACCGGCACTTCCATAAAAAATTTAGTGCACTAGAAACATCTTCTTCTAACTGGTCATCAAATGCGCCCTGTTCTGCATCTGCATTTTGCAATACTGATTCTTTGTCCATGACAGAATCGTACTCGCGAAAAACAAAATCATTTTGAACCAGTTCTTCAAAATCTTCCGGTTCATGCTGAAGGGATTCTAGTCCCCAATATTCGCGTAATGCATTATACCATTCGTTGATTTTAGAAAGCATTTTTAATCGTTTAAACAAATGCCATCGTTTTTCAATTTCAGGATAGTTTTTTAAACAATTTTTAAAATTTCTGAACACCCCCCTGCCTGAATGCAGAATCTGCTGAAGTTCATCTTTGGCAAGCGGCGAATGTAAATCTGATACAAACTGCTGCCTTATTTTAAATCCTTCTTCAGATGTCCATTGCGGCAAACTGACAAATTGTTCGTTGTTTTCTGTACTCTGATTTGAAATTACAAGGCTGCCCTGTTTTGTATCTAAAACAAAAACGGAAGTTTGATCTTCCATTGCGTCAAGAATTGAATCTTTAAGGCGTTCGGTCAAATCAAAGTACATATTAATTTACCATAAAAAAAAATAGTTTACAATTTCTATTTTTTCAAATCTGAACGTTTTGTGATTATTCCGCTGATAAGCCCGTATTCAACGGCTTCTGCTGAATCAAGCCAGTAATCACGGTCAGTGTCCTTGGAAACCTGAGATAAAGGTTTTCCTGTTTCTTCGGAAATAAGCTTATTCAATTTTGCCCTTGTCTTTGCCATTTCCTGAGCGTGAATTTCAATGTCGGTGGCAACTCCCTTCATTCCGCTTAAAGGCTGATGAATTAAGTACCGGCTGTCAGGAAGTCCAAGACGGCGTTCCTTTGGAGCTGCAAGAAGAATAAGGGCAGCTGCGCTGGCAATAAGTCCCATGCCGATTAAGTAAACCGGTGCATCAATAAAGCGGATTATGTCGAAAATTGCAAAACCTGCGTCTACATCGCCGCCAGGTGAATCGATATATACGTAAATCGGGTCGTGGTTGTCTGCTTCAAGCAGAAGAAGCTGGCGTACAATCTTTTCTGCCAGATCTTTGTTGATTTCTCCAGAAAGAATTATCTGACGTGTTTTTAGAAATTTCTCTGTAAGAGGATCCGAACCTTTTGCTTTCTTATCTTTTGCATCATCTGTGTCGTCATTTTTTAAAATGGAGCCTGCTAAACTGTTCATTGTTTCTCCCGTCTGTATTCTATTGCTCTGGCAAGTAAAAAAAGTACCAAAGCTATATTTTCATAATACTAAAATAATCTGCTATCGGCAAGTCGAACATGAACATGTAATTTCCTGTTTTTTTTTTGCATGATTCTATTGACAGAAACAACAACTGATTGTATAGTGCTACTACAAACAGAAACGTATCTACGTATAGAATCGTAAGGTCGGTTGTACAATACTGTAAAATATACCGAAGCGATTGCTGTCCGGCTATGTTTCAAGGACAAAATATGACAAAACGAAATGACTGCATTTATCTTTCTCTTCCGAGCGACCGCTACACTCCGTTCAGTCTTGCGCGAAAAATCGGTGCAAAGGCAATTTTGGAAAGTGCGCGGTTTGACATGGGAAAAGAGCGTTATTCAATTCTTATGGCAGAAGATGCTTTTCATATACTTCAGGATGATGAAGGAATTGCTTTTATAATAGACGGACGGCGCGTGCCGTTTACCTTTGATTCGGTAAAAACAGAAGACAAACAGAATGTTCAAAAAGAACCGGATATACTTGATGCGCTTTTGTATGTTGCAGAAGAAAATGAACTTCCGGTTAAAAACATCCCGGTTCCTGCCAGCGGAGTAGGTTATTTAAGCTACGAGTTTTGTGCGCGCTGCGACACAATCCATCTTGCGCCTCAAGTTGATGAACTTAAAATTCCTGAAAGTGAATTTGTCGTAGGCCACATTTATATAGTTTTTGATCATTTTACAGAAAAGCTTCATGTTTTTGCCTTTAACTATACAGAGCATCAGATTGATTTGCAGAAGGCTGTTGAAAACTTAAAAAGCCGGCTTGGCGATTTGGATTTTTCTTATCTTGCGCCGCCGGAAGAACAGAAGCCATGCAGGATTATAACGGATTTGCAGGTAAGTGAAAAAGAATATAAAGAAAAAGTTTTATCTTTGAAAAAAGATATTATTGCAGGCAATATTTTTCAGGCAGTTCCAAGCCGCCGTCTTCAAATTGAAAATGAAAACAGTGCATTGGAAATTTACCGCCGCCTGCGTTCGGTAAATCCTTCGCCGTATTTGCTTTATATTGATTTTGGAAAATTCCAGCTTGTAGGTTCAAGCCCGGAAAGTCTGGTACGCGTTCGCGAAGGGGTTGCTTCAATCCGGCCGATTGCCGGAACCCGCCGCCGTGGAAAAAATTCTGCAGAAGATGAAAAACTTAAGGCAGAACTTTTGGGCGACAATAAAGAAAAAAGTGAACACTTAATGCTGGTAGATTTAGCACGCAACGATTTAGGCCGTGTGTGTGAAGCGGGTTCTGTTGAAGTTACGCGCTACATGGACTGTGAATATTTTAGTCACGTAATGCATCTGGTAAGCGATGTTCAGGGCAAGGTTAAATCTGGCGTAAAGCAGATACAGGTTTTACGTTCTGCATTTCCGGCAGGAACTGTTTCCGGTTCGCCGAAAATCAGTGCAATAGAAATTTTAAGTCGCCTTGAAAAAGTAAAGCGCAGATTTTATGCCGGTGCAATCGGCTACCTTCAGACAAACGGTGATCTTGATTTCTGCATAGGAATCCGTTGTGCACTTAAGCAGGACGATGTCTGGACTTTGCAGGCAGGCGGCGGAATTGTTTACGATTCAAGCCCTGAGCGTGAATGGGAAGAAACAAATGAAAAACTGGGCGCACTTCGCGCCGTAATCGAAAATTCAGTAATTGAAAACACAAAAAAACAGGAGAAATAAGATGATTTTAGTTATAGATAATTACGATTCGTTTACATTTAATGTTGTTCAGGCTTTACAGCGTCTTGGCAATGAAGAAGTTGTAACAGTCCGCTCAAAAGAAGTTTCTCTGGAACAGCTCGTTCAGATGAATCCTTCGCGCCTTGTAATAAGTCCGGGACCGGGTACACCAAAAGATGCAGGGGTAAGTATAGATGCAATAAAATATTTTGCCGGTAAAATCCCGATTTTGGGCGTATGTCTTGGACATCAGGCTATAGGCGAAGCCTTTGGTGCAAAAATCGTTCAGGCAAAAAGAATCTGTCATGGTGTTGTTGAAGAAATGGATTTAGACGGAAAAGGGCTTTTCCGCATTATCGGTAAAAAGGCAAGTTTTACCCGCTATCATTCTCTTGCAATTGATGAAAAAACTTTGCCGGATGATTTTGAAGTTACTGCCCGCTCTGCCGATGGCGAAATAATGGGAATCCGCCATAAAACTATGACTATAGAAGGCGTTCAGTTTCACCCGGAAAGCATAGCAAGCCAGAAAGGTGATGATATTTTCCGTGCATTCTTAAAATACCGCCGTGAAAACATTCCTGTTGCAGCATATTTAAATCAGCTTATAGAAAAAAAAGACCTGAGCGAAGAACAGGCAGCCTTATTTATCGAAAATCTTACTGACGGAACAATGGATGAGTGTGTTACATCCGCAATTCTTGCTGCTATGGCAGCAAAAGGTCCTGCAACAAGCGAAATGATTGGCTGCGCAAAAGCTCTTTTAAAACAGAAAACAGCATTTCCGCTTTCAAGTACAGGTCTTGCAGAAATTGTTGGAACAGGTGGTGACGGCAAAGGCAGTTTTAATATTTCTTCTCTTTCTGCCATTGTTGCGGCAAGTTGCGGCCAGAACGTAGCAAAACACGGGAACAGGGCTGTTTCTTCTAAATCTGGGGCCGCAGACTTTTTTGAAAATCTTGGCATAAAGATAATGGCATCTCCTGAAAAAACTGCAGAACTTGTTAAAAAAACAGGCTTTGGATTTTTAATGGCACCTGTTTATCATTCTGCAATGCGTTTTGCAGCTCCTGTAAGAAAGGCACTTGGCATAAAAACAATTTTCAATATTCTAGGCCCGCTTTTAAATCCTGCCAATGCGGAATATGAAGTTCTTGGTGTTTATTCCAAAGATTTGCTTGAAGACTATGCGCATGCGGCAAAAGCTCTTGGTGCAAAGCGCGTAATGGTTATTTCGAGCAATGACGGATATGACGAAATTTCTCCTTGTGCAGAAACAGCTGTTTATCAGATTAATTCCGACGGAAAAGAATATCGTTATACGATAAAACCTGCTGATTTTGGAATTACAGATGCAGATGAACAGGAACTGTGCGGAGGAAACGGGGCTGACAATGCAGCTTTAGGAATGGAGGTTCTTAAAGGAAAAGGCAGAAAAACTCTGCGTTATGCAGTAGGGCTTAACGTTGCTGCCGTCCTTTATATTTCTGGCAAAGCTAAGACTTTAAAAGAAGGCTACCGCATGGCTTTGGATTCAATCGATTCTGGAAAAGCTCTTGCAAAACTTGAACAGATTGTAGAAGTTTCTTCTGCAGCGTAATTAATTCCTGGCAAAATTAAGAAATTATTGGCTTTAGAAATATGAGCGAAAAAAATATTGTTGCACAAATTGTTGAACAGCGTAAGAAAGATATAGAAAAACGCGGCTTCAGCTTTGGCGTAAAAATTCCTGAAAAACGTACGCGGGCCATTGTTCCGTTTATGGCAGAAAAGGGCGTAATTCTGGAAGTAAAAAGGGCTTCGCCAAGCAAGGGTGACATTGCTCCAGACTTAAATGCCGGAGAAACGGCAAAGAAATATCGAGCGTGCGGGGCTGATGCCATCAGCTGTCTTACGGAAGAAAATTATTTTAAAGGAAGCCTTCAGGATTTGATTGATGTGTGCAATGCGGTTCCTGATGTTGCGGTGCTTCGCAAAGATTTTTTAATTGATGAGCAGGAAATTGAAATTGCCTTCCGATGCGGCGCTGATGCAGTTCTTTTAATTGCAGGAATCCTTGAGCTTGAAAAAATGCTTTCCATGCTTAAAAAGTGTGAGGAACTCGGCATAAAAGCTCTGGTTGAAGTGCGTACACAAGAAGATGCCGAAAGAGTTCTGTTTGCCAAACGACGGTATGCAGAAACGATTGTCTGCGGAGTAAATTCAAGAAATTTAAAAGATTTTTCCATAGATTTTTTAGTTCCTGCAATGCTAAAGAAAAAACTTGGCGGCGATGTAATTTTTGAAAGCGGAATTACAACAGCAGATGCGGCAAAAAAAGTTGGAGCTATGGGTTTTAAAGGAATTCTTTTAGGAGAGTTTGCCGCAAAGGAGCCTGATAAAGCCGGAAAATTTGTACAAGCCTTCAAATCTGAATCAGAAAATCTTTATGGAAGAAAAATTATAGAGCTTGCTGAAAAAGTTCTATCCCGTTCTGCTTCTGGCCGGCCTTTAGTAAAGATTTGCGGATTAACACAGTTTTCTGATGTGCTTCTGGCAGATAAACTTGGAGCGGATTTTGTCGGGTTTATATTTGCTACAGAATTCGGCCGTAATGTATATGGAATGAAATTTAATCAGTTTAAAAATGAATTAAAAACAATCAGGGCGATGAAAGTTGCCGTTATTACGCGGCCTGAAAGTGTAGAAGCTTATGCCGCTGCTGAACTTGTAAAACAAGGCGTTCTTGATTTTATTCAGATACACGGAATCCCGTATGAAAAATGTCCTGATTATTTAACAGAGATACCTCATTTCTTTGCTGTAACCGGAAAAGAAAAAATTGAAAATCAGATTGTTTCCCGGCTTATAGCAAAAGGTGAAGCTCGTTTTCTACAGGATTGCCGCGCTCATAATTATGTTTTAGACGGTCATTTGTGGCTTGCAGGCGGTGTAACACCAGAAAATGTTGCAGATTTGGTAAAACAATTTTTGCCTGAACTGGTAGATGTTTCAAGCGGAATTGAGGATAATGAAATCGGCATTAAAAATGAAAAGAAAATGAAAGATTTTTTTACTGCGCTTAGCGCAAATTAAACGTGTTTTGCGCAATTATAAAATATTATGGGGAGAGAAAAGATAAAATATGGCACATTCCGATAACGGATTTTTCGGGCAGTTTGGCGGTAAATATGTTGCAGAAGTAATGCGCCGCCCGTTAGATGAACTTGAATCCGCATTTAAAGATGCAATGGCTGATAAAGCTTTTTTGGAAGAACTCGCAACAATCCAGCGTGATTATATAGGAAGAGAAACTCCGCTTTTGTTTGCAAAAACTGCAACAGAAATTTTAGGCGGTGCACAGATTTACATAAAGCTTGAGGGCCTTGCGAATACTGGTGCCCACAAAATTAACAATTCAATTGGCCAGTGCCTTTTAGCAAAAATAATGGGCAAAAAGCGCATTATTGCGGAAACCGGAGCAGGACAGCATGGAGTTGCAACCGCCGCCGCATGTGCAAAACTTGGCCTGGACTGTACCGTTTATATGGGCGAAGTTGATGTTCGCCGTCAGCAGCCTAATGTTGCTGCAATGGAAATGTACGGGGCAAAGGTTCATGCCGTAACATCCGGAAGCCGAACCCTTAAAGATGCGGTAAACGAAGCTATGCGCGACTGGGCTGCAAATATTGATACAACTCATTATGTTTTAGGTTCTGCAGTAGGACCTGCCCCATTCCCGGATATTGTACGCGAATTCCAGAGTGTAATTGGTAAAGAAGTTAAAAAACAGGCTGCCGAAAGAAAACTTGACGTTGCGGCAATGATTGCCTGTTGCGGCGGCGGCTCAAATTCTATCGGATTTTTTGCTCCGTTTATAGACGAAAAATCGCCTCGGCTTATTGCTGTTGAAGCCGGCGGAATCGGCCCGAATCCTGGAGAAAATGCAAGCCGCATGACAGGAAATGCCAGCAAAGACGGAATCATGCAGGGGTATAAATCCCGCTTTTTGCTCGATGATGACGGACAGGCGCTTTCTACACGCTCAATTTCTGCAGGACTTGATTATTGCGGAATAGGTCCTCAGCTTGCCGCGCTAGGTAAGAATGGCCGTATAGAATTTACTTCTGCATTAGACAGCGAAGCTCTTGAAGCCGTAAAATTTTTTGCAAAAAATGAAGGTGTTTTGTTTGCTTTGGAAAGTGCCCATGCAGGAGCAGCTGCAATTAAACTTGCACCGACGCTGCCAAAGGACAAGGCAATTATTGTAAATATGTCTGGTCGCGGCGATAAGGATATTTTTATCACCTGTCCTGTTTTCCGCCCGGCTGAATGGAAGCAGTTCCTTGTTTCGGAACTTGATCGACTGAACGATGGTAAAGACATTCATGACGCAGAAATTATGGGGAGAGAATAATGAGCAGAAAAATAAAATTGATGAGCCATCTTATCGCCGGCTATCCGACAGATGAACTTGCTTTTGAAGCTGCACGTGCACTTGTTGCCGGTGGAGCAAATATACTTGAAATACAGCTGCCTTTTTCTGATCCAAGCGCAGACGGTCCAGCAATTCAGGGTGCATGTACTGAAGTTTTGAGCCGTTCGTATAAAACCAAAGACGGGCTTGCCTTTATTTCTAAACTTCATAAAGAATTTCCTGAAATTACGATTTACCTTATGAGTTATGCAAGCCTTGTTTATACACCCGGTGTAAAAGAATTTTGTGCGCTTGCGGCAAAAGCCGGTGTAAACGGAATGATTATTCCAGACCTTCCTTTTGATAACGATGAAGGACTTACTCAGGCCTGCAAAGAAAACGGAATGATAAATATTCCGGTTGCAGCTCCAAGCATGACAGAAGAACGTCTTAAAAAACTTGCTGAAGCAGGATTTCCGTACATTTATGCCGCTCTTCGCACAGGAATTACAGGAACGTCTACAAAGATTGATTCTGCTACACTTGATTTTTTGAAAAAAGTAAATGCCGGCGGCTCAAAAGTTTACGGCGGCTTTGGAATTTCAAACGGACAGCAGTCTGAAGCTCTTGCAGATTATGTAGAAGCTGTTGTTGCAGGTTCTGTTTTTGTGCGCCTTATTACAGAAAATAAAAACGACAAGAAAAAACTTTTTGAAGCCGTAAAGGCAAAAGCGTCTGAAATTACGCATTCAGCATAAAAAAATATGGCGGCGCGAATGGCATTGCCTGGCGAAAGCCAATGCTTAAAGGCCGCACTGTGCAGGGCTGGCTGATATTTATCAGCCAGCCCTTTCTTCTAAAGAACTACTTTAAATCTTCCGGCGATTTTAAGAATTTTTCTGCCATGTATTTTGAAAGCGTAAACGTATACGGTGTTTCTGAACATGTGCCAAAATACTGAACGTTTTCGCCGTCTTTTACAGGGTAAACGGAAATTTCGACAGTTTTATCTGCCTTAGAAAGTACAACGGTTGTCGGTTTTACATCCGGTACTTTGTCTGTGTTTCCCCAGCTTTCAACCGAAAGATACGGCAGGGAATTAACCCAGTTTGTAACTTTTGTATCGTCAAGTTTTTCTGAAATTCCTGTAATGTTCCATTCAGGTTTTTCGGCACTTAAATCTTTTGCTTCAACACTCCACTTGCCTGCAGCTCCATCGACAGAAACTTTGGAAACTTCTTTGCCTTCAAATCTGAAAATGTCCTTGCTTCTTAATTCTTCTACGGATTTTCCGAAAATTTCTTTTAACGAGCCTGAAACCAGAAGAATATCTTTGCCTGAATCAAGTTTTACGTAAGTTTGAGAACCTGTCGTTGATTCTTTTCCGATGAACATTTTACGGAGAACTTTTCCGTTGCTGTCGGTTGCTGTAACGCTTATAGCGCCGTCTCCTAATTCATAGCGTTCAAGTGCTGCTTCTGAATCAGAATGAGAAACGGTGTCCAATACCTTTATGTCCATTACGTTGTCTTTTATGTTGTCAGCGTAAATTTGTGTTGCCTTGTATTTCTGGCTTCCTGTAATCCATGTGGCTTCACCGTTTATTGTTTCTTTTGTTAAAACAACTTCACCTGAACTGTTTTGAATTGTATAAACAGCCGGTTCATTTTTTAAGGTAATGTTTTTAATGGAACTTTTTTTTGCAGAAATAAGCTGTAAAGCATAAACGCAAAGTAATACAGCGATTGCAGAAAGAAGTATTGTTTTTCTTGTATTCATTTCCGGCTCCTCCTTTATTCTGAAATTGTTCTTGTGTCGTTAGGATTGTAATGGTTGTGGATTGCCGCTCTGCGTTTTGAACGTTTTTTCCAAACCAAAAGTCCGATAACAGTAACAATTACTGCAAGTCCAAACTGGTTGAAAAGTTTTGCAAGGCCTGCAAGTGCCGGATTTGTTACTGAAAGGTAGTTGAAAGAAAGTCCTTTTGTGCGCATTGTACAAAGTTCTGCATTACCGTTCATGTAGTCGATGCTGTTTCTGATTAACATAGCCATCGGTTCAGCACCGTTTTCATCAATAAGCTGCGGTGTAAGAATGGCAGATGAGCCTGAAACAAGGATTTTGCCTTTCTGAATGCTTTTTGAAAGATGAGTTTTTGAAGAAAGATTTCCGTCTGTGCTGCTGCCTGCATTATCTGCTGATTCCGGCTCTGAAGCGAATGCGCTGTTGAATTTACCTTCAGCAAGAATCATAAGGTTTTCTTCTTTTTCAGTAGATTTATCTGTTGGCGGATAAATTGCCATAGGATTTAAATCTATTCTGTCTTTCATAAGCCATGCTTTTGGCGATGTTTTTGCAAGTTTTGTAACTTTTACATCGCTGTTTTTTTCTGCTTCAGCTACATCGATTGAACCGTTCTGAAGGAAAATTACATAGCCAAGATTCTTTGTAATCGGATGGTCTGCAAAATTCTTTTTTTGAAGAACTGGTGCATAGTAAATTGAAATTTTTCCCATGCCCTGCTGGTTCTGTGTATAACAGTTTTCATCCAGAATATAATCCGTTCCTGTTGAAATTCCGTAAGCATTTAAAAGTTTTGCAAGACCGTTGTCATTTGGAATGTAAGCAGGCTGCTGTCCGTAACCACGCGGCGCAATTTCGTTATATGGGTCTGTAAAGAACATTACGTTTCCGCCACGCATAAGGAACTGGTCAATTTTGTAAAGTTCAGTTTCGCTGAGTGCTGTTTTTGGTCCGTTAATCATCAAAGCGTTGAGGCCAAGCGGAATTTCTTCTTCTGCAAGGTTCAGTTCCTTGAATGAATAAAGGTCAGAAACAAGCCTGTTCAAAAGTCCGGCGCCTGTCTGGCTGTCGTCCAAAGCTGCTTCCTGATGGCCTGTTACATAGCCGATTTCCATTGGTTTTGAAACAAGCGACTGCAAAGACTGCGAAAGTGAATCTTCAAGATTTTCAAGTCCTGCAACGGCATAACCGAAAAGAGAGCGCTGAATGCTAAGCGGAATAAGATGGAATTTTTCGTTGTGCTCAAGTACAAGCCCTATAATTCCAAGTCCCTGCGAACCGTTCTTTTCAGTCCAGTTGATTGTCTGTGCTCCGTATTTTTCAGAAAGTTCTGTGATTCGGGATTTTTCCGGAACAACTTTTTCATAATCGATTCTGTTCTGATTTCTTCTATTAAATGATGTGTATGCAGACTGTACTGTTTTTTCAATTTTATCCAGTCCGCTGATTCTTAAATCTTTAAGTTCGTTAGAAAGATAAAGTGTAAGTTTTATTTTGTCATCTTTTGGAAGAAGTGCAAGTGTGTCGGCTGTGGCAATCATTTTTGAGATTGCTGTTGTAAGCTTGTATTCAAATCCGTCGCTTGAAGTAAGGCTGTCTATTGTCTGAATTGCGTCCTGATAAACAACAGCAACGCCCATCCATGCCTGCTTGAAGCCGACTTCATTGTTTGCAATTTCCTGAATCTGAACCTGATGAAGACCATAGCCGCTTGCCAGAGTCTGGCTTTCGCTATTATCCATATTGTAAACATGGTAATTGAAATTCTTATTTGCGGCGTTTTTATATTCAACAAGAATGTCTTTTACATACTGTTCAACTGAATTGTATGGTGCCGGCAGGTTTGAAGAAAAGAAAACCTGAACGTTGAGAGGCTCGTTTAATGTTTTTACAAGCTGAGAACTTGCCTGAGAAAGTGAATAAGATTTTGGTTCTGTTAAATCCAGACGAACAAATGCACGTGAAGCAACAAGATTTAAAAGAACAAGCAGAATTACAAAAAGCGCAAAATCACTTGCGGGAGATTTTATCCATTTTATAAATTTTTTCATATTTGTTTCTCCAATTTATCTTCTTGCGGCTGCTGAAGTTTTAACAGTTAAACCGACAAAAAGTGCTGTTACGGAAATAAAATAAATTAAATCGCGTGTATCAATTATTCCTCTTGCTATTGAAGTAAAGTGTGTGTTTGCAGAAAAGAAAGTAAGCACGTTTACAATCGGTGCAGGAAAAATAACTAAAAAGATGTTGATTATAGAAAGCATTATGCAGATTGCAAATGCAACAAAAAACGCGATAATCTGATTTTTCGTAAGGGAAGAAGCAAAAATTCCTATTGCAGAAAAAGCAGCGCAAAGGAATAAAGCTCCAAGATATCCGCCGATTATAGGACCAAAATCAGGTGAACCAAACATGTATGCTGTAAAAACATAAGAAAGCGTTGGCAAAAGCATTGCTGCGCTTGTTATAAATGCTGCAAGGAATTTTCCCCAAACGGCATCAAAATCTGTAACAGGCAGTGTAAGAAGCGTTTCAAGGCTTCCAACTCTTTTTTCTTCGCTGAAAAGCCGCATTGTTAATGCCGGAACAAAGAAAGCAAGAAGAAGTGGTAAAAGCCCAAAGAAATTACGCAGTTCTGCCCGTTTTGAAAGGAAGAATGTTGAAAAGAAAAACAAGCCTGAACCAATCAGGAAAACTACAGTAACAATGTATGCAATCGGGCTTGTAAAATATGCTGCAAGCTCACGTTTCATAATAACGTATGAAGCGGCTTTTGCTTTTTGATTTTTTGAGTTACTCATTTTGCTGCCTCCGTTTCAGATTTTTCAGAAGTTGTAAGAATTTTGAATACGTCTTCAAGGCTGTTGGATTGCGGTGTAAGTTCATAGAGCGGCCAGTTGTTCTTTGCGCAAAGCTCAAAAATAGCCGGGCGAACTTCCTGTTTTTCATTTACGGAAATAACGGCGCAGCCTAAATCTGTACCGGAAACTGTTTCGGCAACAGAAGCAGAAGCTCCTGCAACGCCTGTGATTTTTGCAATTTCTCCGGCAAGTTTTTCGCCTGTAACGTTTGCCGCTGCAATCTTTATGGAAAGAGAATGTCCGTAGCGTTCCCTAAGTTCTGCTGTAGGACTGTCTGCTACAAGTTTTCCCTGCGAAATAATAATTACTCTGCTGCAAAGTGTTTCAACTTCGCTTAAAATGTGGGTTGAAATAATTACTGTTCTTGTTTTACCGATTTCTTTTATAAGGTTTCGGACATCGCCAATCTGGTTCGGGTCAAGACCGCTTGTCGGTTCGTCCAGAATTAAAATTTCAGGGTTATTCATAAGTGCGTGGGCTAATCCGACACGCTGCCTGTAACCGCGCGAAAGGTCGTTAATATTTTTGTGCATAACTTCCTTTAAGCCGCACTGTTCGCAAAGTTCCGGAATGCGCTGGGCTGGATTTACACCCTGAATTTCTGCAACATAACGAAGGTAATCTTCTACAATCATGTCGCCGTATAACGGAGCGGATTCCGGCATGTAACCGATTTTTCGCTTTGCCTGGACAGGATCTTCGGTAATGTCCTTTCCGTCAATTTTTACCGAACCGCTTGTCATGTTAAGAAAGCCGGTAATCATGCGCATTGTTGTGGATTTTCCGGCTCCGTTTGGCCCGAGAAGGCCTACAATTTCACCAGTTTTTATTGAAAAACTGACGTCGCTTACTGCACGGAAATCCCCGAATGTGCGGGAAACGTGCGAAACTTCTATCATATTATTCCCCCATTTTATACTTATTTTTTTTAAGTTGAAGTTGTTAACTTTTTATGCGGAACTTGTCTGCTTTTGCGCTGACAAAAACGCAAATTCTGCCGAAAATAAGCAGTGTTTTCTAACAGCCCCACAAATAAAATATATGAAAAAAAACAATGTTACGGCAATATAAAAATTTTCTCCTGAGCTATTATCCGCCATTTCTTTTCAACTGAAAAAGAAGTATGGCAACCGCATTATAATCGGTTTTATATTAAAAATTGCGCCAGAAAGTGAAACGAAAACTACTGGGGAAATATCCTGTCTGTGCATGAGAAAATATTTGATTTAGAAAAATAAACCATGTATAATGATTAAATTATTTAACGACAGTTTTTAGGAAGGAGAAAAAACTTATGGAGGAACTTCTTACTTATCTTCGAGGCATCAGCTTTGGAGCTCTAAGTTTCAGAATGATACTTGCCGTGCTGCTGGCAGGTATCCTTGGACTTGAAAGGGAACAGAAAAGGCATCCTGCTGGATTCAGAACCTATATTCTGGTCTGTGTTGGTGCAACAACAGCAATGCTTATTGGTCAGTATGAAGCATGCATGATGGCAGGCATGTGGAAAACTGCAACAGAGCTGGTAGGTGTTCGCCTTGATGCATCCCGAATCGGTGCTCAGGTTATAAATGGTATCGGTTTTTTAGGCGCCGGAACAATTATCGTTACAGAAACCAATGAATCTCAGGGAATGACCACTGCTGCAGGATTGTGGGCTACCGCCTGTATGGGATTAACCATTGGTGCAGGTTTTTATGAATGTACGCTGGTAGGCTTTGTACTTATCATCGTATGCTTTAAGCTTTTAGAACCTATTAAAAAAATGATTGTAAACAAAGGCAGAAACGTAGGAATTTACTGCGAACTTGCCCATATATATGATATTGGTACTGTAGTCGGATTTATTAAAAAGCATGGCGTAGATATCCGTGGTGTTGAACTTGATAAAGATAATGAAAAACAGAAATCAAGTGCAATAGTTTATTTGCGGTTACCAAAGGGAATGAATCATACAAAAATAGTTTCCGGTTTGTCGGAACTTCCTTGTTTGCGGGTTATTGACGAAATCGGTAACGAAGTCTAATGCCGCATGCGGACAATTTGAATCTTTTTTTTGATTTTGCCCGCATATTTCGTGTATTTTGCATTTATAGCAGATTTTTACTATTTATCATTATCAGGAGAAGAAATTGATACATGCACTTGATTATTTAAGAGATATAACATTCTTTGTAGTTGTAATAAGACTTGTGTCTGCAACAATCTGCGGCGGTCTTATAGGAATTGAGCGTTCTTATAAACAGCGTCCGGCTGGATTCAGGACACATATTTTAATTTGTCTTGGTGCCGCAATGGCAATGATGACAGGTATTTTCGTTCTTACAATTCTGCATCAGTTTACAGACGTTGCACGTCTTGGTGCGCAGGTAATTGCCGGTATGGGTTTTATTGGTGCCGGTTCTATAATCGTAACAAAGAGAAAAAGCGTAAAGGGGCTTACAACTGCTGCAGGTTTGTGGACTTCAGCCATTATCGGACTTGCATGCGGTGCTGGTTTTTATGAACTTTCGCTTTTTGCTACAGTGATTGTTCTTGCTGCAGAAATCCTTTTTTCAAAAATTGAATACAGGCTTATGCATGATGAAAAAAGTCTTCAGCTTATGATTGAATACGAACATACAGAGGCGCTTAATGCGGTTTTAAAATACCTTAATGAACAGGGATTAAAAATTCTTGATCTTGATATTTACAAATATTCGGATGAAGATCCTGTAATGCACCACCGCGCAAATCTTGCACTTCAGCTTTATAGGAAAATTCTTACACGTGAATTAATTGATGAACTTTTAAAGATTAACGGTGTATTTGCAGTTGATGAAATGAGTGCTGCGACAGCCCTTGAAAGTGATCCTAACAGCAGAACTTCTGGTGAAATCCGGCATAATGCCGGAGAATAATCTGATTTTTTACTGTGATAAATAAGAAACAAGGTTTGTGCGCCGCCTGCCATTGGCAGGCGGCGCGCATCATTACTGTTTAAGCAACGGACGTGCTATTTTTACATTAAAAAGTTCAATCAGCGGCCCCATAAAAAATGCCGTGATTATTGTTCCAATTCCGATTATCGTTGGAATTTCATTTATCTTTCCGCCTGCAATCAAAAAAATCACCGCACCGGAAATTACGCAAACCAAATCCGTACAGATTCTTATATACTGAAATTTTCCAAGCTGCCATTTATAGGCAAAAACAATTGCAACTGCATCGTAGGTTGAAACTCCAAGATTTGCCGTCATGTACAGGGCTGAGCCAAAACAGATAATTACGATTGCAATTAAAAGACATGCGAGCCGCACGATATAAGACGGATTTACAATTACAGTCTGCAAATATTCGTAAGTAAACTGAGTTATATAGCCCAACAAAAAAAGATTTATGAAAGTTGCAATACCGATGTTTTTTCTGTCGGTAATCAGGCTGAAGCTTAAAAGAACAACATTTACGATTACGTATAAAGTTCCAAATTTAATCGGAATAAGTTTATCAAGTCCTGCCATAAGTGACTGGAACGGGTCAACGCCCAATGCGGCAATTTTAAAAATCCCGACTGAAACTGCACAGATTATTACGCCAAAAAGCGACATCAAAACTCTGCGCACAAAAATATTCTTGTTTTCCATATTTTCCTCGTATGCAATCTATATCATTTGTTTGCTTCTTTGTGAATAGGGAAGTAACTGTACTCGCTGGTGAAAAATTCAGTCTTTCGGTAACAAAAAAATCAAGTTCGCGTGTTATAATTGATAGAAGTTATAAAAACTATAAAATAAAGCGGATGTAAAATGGATTTTTTTATGAATAAAAATAAAATATTTGGCTCGGTTATTGTTATCTATATTGTTTGTCTGATTTTACGGTTATTTGAATATTTTGTACTTAAAACAGACTATTCTGTAATCGGTGAAGCAGTTTTTCATAAGCTTGCAGGAATTCTTATTCTTTTTCTTGCAGCAAGGTATTTTAATTATGATTTAAAAGAATCCGGCTTTTCTGGCGAAGGGGCTATTAAAAAACTGCTTTCTGGAATTGCTTTTGCGCTTGCATGCTTTGCAGTTGCCTACCTTGCAGAAATTGCTATTGCAAAAAGCTCGAACGCATTTTCTGGTGTCGGATTATATGTAACAAGCTATTCGGTAAACGGAAATCTTGGAAACCAGACGGCAATGCTCTTTTTTATAATCTGCATTGCAGGAAATATCATAAATGTCATTATGGAAGAAGGACTATTTCGCGGACTTTTTCTTACCCGTTTGCAGAAGAAATATTCATTTTTTACATCTGCATTAATTTCTTCTATGTTATTTGGACTTTGGCACGGAGTAGGACCGCTTAGAAGTTACATATATGGTGAATGTTCTATTGGCGGACTTTTGATGAATTGTCTTATTCTTATTTTATCTTCGACCCTTGTTGGCGCAAAATTTGTTCTTCTTACAAAGTTAACAGGTTCCGTTTATATGTCCATGGGTGATCATTTTGTAAACAATACAATTGTAAATATCCTTCACGTACTTACAATACACGGCGCAGATTCTTATCAGATAATCAGAATAAGCATTGCCCAGTCAATTTCATTTATAATTATTCTAATTGTATTTTTGCGCAGCCGACGAAGATGATGCGGATGTGCGTTTGGTGGTGAAAATAGCACATTCGATTACACAAAAGCCAACGAGAAAACTCGACTTATCTCGCGCCGTTTTTTTTGTAATTATCTAATTTGATAATCATTCTCATATTGACATTCTTTGCATAAACCCGGTATATTTACATTCGTAATTTGATAATTGTTATCAAATTTGTCTCAGTTACAGAGAGAGCGCAGTGCGGCCACAAAAGCGGCAACAAGGTGAAGACGGAAAATCTTCCGGTAAATAAAATGCAGAAAGCGATACATTATAAAACAAAGCAGCAGGATTTACTTTTCTCTTATTTATGCGAAATGCAGGGCAGGCATTTTACTGCAGAAGATGTACGCAGCCATTTTGCAGACAAAAATATTTCTATAGGAATTGCAACGATTTACCGCCAGCTTGAAAAACTTGTTTCTGAAGGAAAAATACAAAAATATTTTCTGGACGAACATTCTGCCGCCTGTTTTGAATATTCCGGTGAAGATTGCCACTCTGGCGGTCATCACTTTCATTTAAAATGTGAAAAATGCGGCAAACTGATTCATCTTGAATGCGAAGAGCTTGAAGAACTTGGCGGACATTTAAAATCTGAACACGGTTTTGAAATAAATCCGTATCGGACGGTCTTTTATGGAATCTGCACGGATTGCGCAGAAAAAGAAAATTCAGAAAAGAAAAATCCGGAAAGCACAAGCTTAGAAACAAAAAACAAAAAATCAGAGGGCTTGAGATGAATAAAAAAATAAAGATTTCGCACATTCATCCTGTAGTTCTCCGCACAGTTTTAATTCTTATTATGATTGCTATTATTTCTGCAATCTTTTTTGAAACAATTCATTCAGAACATGAAATCGACTGCCATGAAGATAACTGTCCGGTTTGCCTGATTCTCCAGATAATTCATAATACGCAAAAAAAATCCGCTGCAGCTCAGGCTGCTTCGTTCGAATTTCTTTCTTTCTTCTATATAAATTTCGTTATTCTTTCTGCTGTTCTTCTCGTTCCTGCAACTCTTGTAAAGCAGAAAATTAAGCTTGTAATTTAGTTTTCCTTATTCAAAATCAATTTTATTCGCAACTATTCTCATTAATAAGGAAAAATTTATGAAAAATAAAAAGGCTTCCGTAAAAAAGCCGGTGGCCAAAAAGCCTGTAGTTCTTATAACAGGCTACCTCGGTTCAGGAAAAACAACGCTTCTTAACAATCTTCTCCGTCAGGAAACCCGGCGGGTTGCATTGATTGTAAATGACATGGGAAGCATAAACGTTGATGCTTCAATTTTAAAAAAAGAAGGCGCAAATGTTGCAGAATGTCCGATGTTTGAACTTCAGAACGGCTGTATCTGCTGTACTTTGCGAGACGAATTTATAAAACAAATTGAAAAAATTTCAAAAATTGACAGCGTAGAAGTAATTTTTGTTGAAGCTTCAGGAATCAGTGATCCGGGAGCCGTTTCAGCAAGCTTCCTTGCGTATGAAGAAGATAATCCTGACACAAACGTTTATCTTACTTCAGTTGTTACGGTTGTTGATGCCGACAGAATTTACCGCGAATTTTTGAGCGACCTTAAAAAGCGTAATGAAGAAAAGGATAAACTTGACCAGAACAATCTTAGCGCAGAAGAAATTTCTACTTTAATCGTTGACCAGATTGAATTCTGTAATTTTATCGTACTGAACAAATGCGATTTGCTTGAAGAAAAGCAGATTGATGAAGTTGAATCAATCGTGCGCCAGCTGCAGAACCGTGCGCCAATTTTCCGTACAAAAAATGCAGAAATCGACATTGCAAAAATTACGACAAAAGAGCCGTTTGATTTTGAACAGATTGATTCCTCTTCCGCAATTCAAAAGGCAATCAACAGTCTGAATCAGAAAAAAACAGGCTGCGTCGATGAATATGGAATTTCAAGCTTCGTTTACGAAGAAAAACGTCCGTTTAACCGCGAGCGTTTTGCGGATTTTGTGAACAGTCACTATCCGAAAGAACTGATTCGCGCAAAAGGCTATATCTGGTTCAGCGATGCAGATCAGGATATCCAGCTTTTTGAACAGGCTGGCCGCAATTCCTCTGTAATGGAAGTTTCTTACTGGATTGATGCGATTGTTGATGAGCAGAAGCAGGCTTATCTGGAAGAAAATCCTGATGTAAAGGAATCCTGGGACGAACAATTCGGCGACAGGGAAAATCAAATTGTATTTATTGGCAAAGGCTATAATCAGGCACAAATTGTGGCCGAGCTTGAAAAGTGTCTTGATGAGAAGGCAATAGCGTAATAATAGGAGTATATATGAAAATCAAAAAAATCATTGCAGGAGCTGCAATTCTTCTTGCACTCACAACATCGGTTTTTGCTGCAAAAGCAAAAAAATCAGACAAAAACAATGGAAAAATCAAAGTTGTAACGACAATTTTCCCGGAATACGACTGGGTACGCGAAATTCTTGGCGAAAAATCTGAGAATGTGGACCTTACACTTCTTCTTGGTAATGGAGTTGACTTACATTCTTATCAGCCGACAATTAAAGACGTTGCAAAAATTTCGGCATCGGATATTTTTATTTACGTTGGCGGTGAAAGTGATGAATGGGTAGATGATGTTCTTGCAAATGCCACAAACAAAAATATGAAAGTTATCAACCTGATGGAAGTTCTTGGTGACCAAATAAAAGCTGAAGAATTTAAAGAAGGTATGCAGGCTGAAGAAGAAGAACACGAACATCATCATCACGACCATGAAGCTGAAGAAGGACATCACCACCACGACCATGAAGCTGAAGAAGGACATCATCACCACGACCATGAAGCTGATGAAGACCATGAGGATCACGATCATGAAGCCGAAGGTCACCACCATCACCATGACGAAGTTGAATACGATGAACACGTATGGCTTTCTCTGCGCAACGCAAAAGTAATTTGTACAGAAATTGCAACTGCACTTTGCGAAAAAGATTCAGCAAATGCTGACATCTACAAAGCAAATCTTGCAGCTTATTCTGCAAAGCTTGATGCACTCGACGCAAATTATGCTGATGTGGTAAAAGCAGGTAACAAAAAAACTGTTTTATTTGGCGACCGCTTCCCGTTCCGCTATCTTGTTGACGATTACGGACTTGACTATTTTGCAGCCTTTGTAGGCTGTTCTGCAGAAACTGAAGCAAGTTTTGAAACAGTAGTCTTCCTTGCAAAAAAGGTTGATGAACTTGGACTCAATGCTGTTCTTAAGATTGAAACAGGCGACGGAAAAATTGCACGCACAATCATACAGAACAGCAAAAACAAGAAGGCAAGAGTTCTTACACTGGATTCTATTCAGTCAACTACTGCAAAACAGGCTGCAAACGGAACTACCTACCTTAAGATTATGGAGAATAATCTTAAAGTTTTAAAGAACGCATTGAACTAAATCATCTCTGGTGGAAATGCGATATTAGTTTCGCGCGATGGAGAGGCGAAAAGCCTCCCCATCGCGCGAAAGTCCCCGAAATACCGTTAGTGGCCGAACTTAATTTTTTTTAATTCTGCAAAAGGCGAACACTGATAAACAGAAAGCTCGGTTACACCCGCTTCAAGAGGCAAAGTGATTCTGTTTGCAATTTCTAACGCCTTAGAAAACTGGCTTTGATTCATCCTTGTTGCAAGAGTTGTGTGCGGAAACCACATTTCAGGAAGATATAAGCCGTTTTCAGCTTTTTCAAAATTCCCCTGCAAAAGCGAATGCAGCTCGCTGTTTATTTTTTCAAGAAAGCTGTTTTTTTCTGGCTTCAGAAAAAGAACCTTTTTGTTAAAATTGCCGATTCCCGTAAATTTGACTATGCCAGCCTGTTGCCATGTTGTAAACTCTTCTACAAGCTGCAATAGAATGGACTCTTCTTTCTTTGCCGCATGAAATGCCCCGATTGTGATGTGCGGCGGAATTTTCTTTTCTATTATAAAGCTGTTTCCTGTTATTTCGGCGATGGCTTTTACTGTTGAGATAATGATTCTGTTTACGTTCTGAGGAAAGTGCAGGGAAATGGCATATGTAATTAAGGAAGAATCGAACATTAATGTATTTTATAACTGCTGACGCTTCAATTTCAACCGGAGGCATTGGTACTTAATGTTGTTTACGGTATATAAAAATAAATCTTTTTCCGCAAAAATGAAAAATTTTTGAAAATGCGGAATAGAAACTGTATAATAGTTCTGGCGTAGAGTCTCAGAATTGAAATCCATCGCATGAGTTAATAATGATAATACAGACAGGACAGAGGACAGACATTCCGGCATTTTATTCTCAGTGGTTTTTGAACAGGCTTAAAGAAGGGTATGTGATGGTTAGAAATCCGTTTTATCCTTCGTCTGTTTCGCGCTATGAGCTTAATCCCAAAATTGTTGATTTGATTGCTTTCTGTACAAAAAATCCTCTGCCGGTTTTGAAAAACCAGGAGCTTTGGAATGAGCTTTTAAAATATAATCAGTGGTGGTATGTTACGCTCACACCGTATGGCAAAGAGATTGAGCCGAATGTACCTGGAAAAGCCGATGTTGCGGACGCCATAGTAGAGCTTGGTAAGCGTCTGGGTTCAGAAAAAGTAGGCTGGCGGTACGACCCGATTTTTATTTCTGAAAAATATACGGTTGCATATCATCTTAAGGCCTTTGAAAACATAGCAAAGCGTATTTGCGATGCAACAAAAACGGCTGTAATCAGTTTTATTGACTTGTATCCAAAAGTCACTCGTAATTTTCCGGAAGTGCGCGAGGTAACGCAAGTTGAGCGGCTGACTCTTGGAAAAGCCTTTGTCGAAATTGCCGCAAAATATGGAATGACGTTGCGCCCATGTGCTGAAGGAAAAGATTTGGAACAGTTCGGGGCGGACTGTTCCGGCTGCCAGACTGTTGCAGTGCTTGAAAATGCCATTGGCAAAAGTCTAAAAATCCCAAAAAAGAATTCCGCACGAAAGGCCTGTGCCTGTTTTTTGAATGGAGATATCGGTGCCTACAATTCCTGCGGGCATCTTTGCCGTTACTGTTATGCGAATGCAGATTCAAGACTTGTCTTGCAAAATATGAAAAATCACAATCCGGCTTCTCCGCTTTTAATCGGGGAGTTGAGAAGCGATGATAAGATATTCAATACGGCGCAGAAAAGCTGGATTGTTGGATAACTATTATTCGTTTTGATGTTTCCTGTGTGGAATTTTACTCAGCCTCACAATCTGACTTGCGATGGCCTTTTGCAAAAAAAGTTTGCTGATAAAATTTTTTCATATTGACAGTTATCTATGTATTAGTTATAGTACGACATATAGATATTTATCAATATGAGGTCGCTTATGAAAGAATCAGAAATCGCTCTTATCTGCAAGGCTTTAGGAGATGAAAACCGCGTTCAGATTATTAAAATGCTGACAGGCGGCGAATTATGTGCCTGCAAAATTCTTGACGCTTTTAATATCACTCAGCCCACTCTTTCTCATCATATGAAGATTTTAACGGAATGCAATCTTGTTAATTCACGAAAGGAAGGTAAGTGGACTTATTATTCAATAAACGGCGAAAAGTTTTCAGATTTTAACAGCGCTGTATCTGAGTTTACCTGTAATACTTCATCTGTGAAAAAATCAGCTGGAAAGTGCTGCTGTAAGGATTAGTGATTATGGGAAGTTTTATTCAAAACCAGATTCTTGGAATGTACTGGCTCAAAACTTTTGTTGGCAGAATACTTTCTTTTACCGGACTTGATATCGAAAGCCGTTTTGGCGGAAGTCTTCATTTTTTCCTTTATGATGTAATTAAAATCACAATCCTTCTTTTTGTGCTGATATTTTTGATTTCATACATTCAGTCATTTTTTCCGCCGGAAAGAAGCAGGAAAATACTTTCTCGTTGCAAGGGATTTTCTGCCCGGGTAATTGCAGCACTTTTGGGAACTGTAACAGCTTTTTGTTCCTGCTCGTCAATTCCGCTTTTTATGGGATTTACAACTGCAGGGCTTCCGCTTGGAGTTACATTCAGTTTTTTGATTTCCTCTCCTATGGTTGATTTTGCTTCCCTCATTCTTTTGGCAAGCATTTTTGGCTGGAAGATTGCACTTGCCTATGTTGTGCTGGGGCTGGTTGTTGCTGTTACCGGAGGAACAATAATAGAACGTCTTCACATGGAAGATCAGGTTGCTGATTTTATTCATAACGGAAAAAGCATTTCCCTTGCAGAAGAAAAGATTTCACAGAAACAAAGGCTCATTTCTGCGCTACAGTCTGTTACCGGAACACTCAAAAAAGTCTTTCCATATATTCTTTTGAGTGTTGCGGTGGGAGCTGTAATTCATAACTGGATTCCTGAGAACTGGATTATCAGTACATTGGGCAAGAAAAATCCGCTTGGTGTAATTCTTGCAGTCTTTGCCGGCATTCCGATGTATTCAGATATTTTTGGATGTATTTCGATTTCAGAAAGTTTGCTGGCAAAGGGTGCTCTTTTGGGAGTTGTTTTAAGCTTTATGATGGCGGTAACGACTTTGAGTTTGCCCTCGCTGATTATGCTAAAAAAGGCGATAAAAACAAAACTGCTGGTAATTTTTGTTTCAATCTGCGTAGCGGGCATTATTCTTGTCGGGTATTTTTTTAATGCCTTTCAGGCATTGTTTTTATAAATTGCACGACCGCTATTCGCAACGAAGTTTCTAGCGATGCGGAGTTTTTAAAGGAGAATCGAATGGAAAATCTTACAATTAAAGTTTATGGAAGCGGCTGCAAAGGTTGCCAGACTTTACATCAGAATGTAATTGATGCGCTTGCAGAAATAAATATTGCAGCTGAGGTTCAGTACATTACGGACATGCAGAAAATTATGGAAAGCGGAGTAATGAGTCTGCCGGCTCTTGCGGTGAATGATAAGATTGTTTCGGCTGGAAAGGTCTTAAGTGTGGCAGACGTTAAAAAGTATTTGGGTAGTTGATATGAGTCACAAAGAAAAAGCTGTAAATTATTTTTCTCAAAACTTACATTGCTCGCAGGCTGTTTTAGCGGCTTTTGCGGAAGAATGCAGAATTACAGAAGAAGAGTCTCTTAAACTTGGCAGTTGTTTTGGCGGCGGCATGCGCAAGGGAGAAGTTTGTGGTGCAGTGACCGGAGCCCTTATGGTGTTAGGATTATTGTACGGGGAGAAAAGCGTCGGCGACACAGAAGGGCGTCAGGTCTCAAACAAAGTAAATGATTTAATGATGAACCGCTTCAAAGAAAAATGTGGCTCTTATATCTGCAATGATTTATTAGGCTGCGATATTACTTCGGCAGAAGGTCATAAATATTGTGTGGATAATAAACTGTTCACAGAATTTTGTCCTAAGATGGTGGCCGCCGCGGTTGATGTTGTTGAAGGAATTATTCTGGAACAGAAGAATACTGACAATTACAATGATTAGGTATTAGATTATTTTATTCTTACCCAGATTCCATTCCGTTTTTTATAAGTGTTTTCTCCACCCATGGTCCAACTTCCGCTTATGCCGTAAACTTTTGCAGTGAGCGTGTGGGTAACTTTCATGTGAGCCGTGTCGACATCTACGCTGATTGAATAATCCTTTGTATCCACTTTGAAGTAGTTTAGAGTTCCATCCATAATCTCGCCGATAAACTCTTCGCGAGTCTGCTTTTTCCCGCTCATGTGGGTAAAGGTTAGGTTTTTGTCAAAGTAGAGTTCCATTGCGTCCCGGTCTTTTTCAATCATAGCCTTGTTGATTGCT
>JAEEGK010003872.1_pt1 | contig 36938 bp, 44 predicted proteins | sample 8958771 | NCBI WGS metagenome assembly JAEEGK01 (sample SAMN16246547, study PRJNA631951) | gut metagenome | biome: gut microbiome; feature: rumen; material: SC-attached | host: Bos | place: Iran: Karaj | collected 2018-10 | reverse complement strand
TAAATGTCGATGAAATCGTCAATGTAATCCTGTATTCGTACCAGGGAGTTCGAATGTGGAGCAGGATCATATCCATGAAACCAAAGACAATCCGCTCTATTACGGACAATATAAGAAAACAACTGATAGGAGAACAGAAATGATCACACTTAAAAGACCAATCAAAGAATATGAATCAAAAGCGGTTGCCTTTAAGCAGGAGTTTATCGAAAACGGAGAGACAACGATAAACGGAAGTGAACTCTTAGATCAGATGGACTCATATGATGAGTGGCTTAAATCTGTAACAGATAATACTTCACATGATACTGTAAACCCTTCATGGGTAGTTACAGACACATATTTTGCATTTGATGAGGATGATAATATCGTTGGCATCATCGATCTTCGTCATGAATTAAATGATTTCCTCAGGGATTTTGGGAACAGCGGTTACAGTGTAAGACCATCGCAGCGTCGAAAAGGATACGCGACGGAAATGTTGAAACTCATTCTGGAACGGGCACGTCAAATCGGAATGGGTAAAATCCAGCTTTCTGTAGAACGTTCAAATGAAGCGTCTGTAAAGACAATAACGAAAAACAGTGGGAAATATGAGAGAAGTTTTACCTTTGAGGGAGAAGAAGCGGATGTATATATGATCTATTTAGATTAATTGTTAGTTTGAATTAAGGTGCGGATTAAATTGAACTTGACATGGTATCCGGAGTTGGTATAATAAGGTTAGATTAATATAGACTTTAAATCAAACTTAAAACAAGCGAGGCGTTTATGGATTACATCAAGAGAGAACTGGAACGAAAGTTCTTGGCTATGAATCAAGCTTTCAAAGCGGTTATGGTAACAGGAGCCAGACAGGTGGGAAAATCAACCATGCTTAAAAAACTGGCTGAAGGAGAAGAACGAACCTATGTTAATCTGGATAATTCCAGAGATCGTGAATTGGCGAAGAGTGATCCGGGCCTTTTTTTTCAGGTATATAAACCCCCGATTCTGATAGATGAAGCTCAGAAAGCGCCGGAGCTGTTTGAGTATATTAAGATTTTATGTGATGAATCAGACCGGATGGGGCTGTTTTGGCTGACTGGATCAGAGAGTAAAAAGCTTTTAAAGGGAGCGCAGGATTCTCTCGCAGGAAGAATCTGTATACTGAAAATGTATAGTCTGTCTCAACGGGAAAAAGCAGGAAAGAGTGAACTTGGAGAGATGGAGTTTTCCTACAATTCACTGATACAAAGAAGTAGTGAATTCGCGGAGAATGATCTGCCGAAAGTATATAAACATATATGGGAAGGCGGAATGCCGGGGACCGTTGGAATGACCGGTGAGCAGCGCATGGAGTATTATGAGTCTTATATAGAAACATACCTTATGCGCGATGCGGTTGATGATAATGGCATCAGCGACACAGAGGGGTTCAGAAAAGTGCTTAGAGCCAGTGCATCCTTTACGGGAAATTTGGTTAATTATTCTGACATAGCCCAGGCGGGCAATGTATCTGTACCCACAGCAAAAGAATGGATAAAAATACTGCAGTCCATGGGAATCATTTATCTTCTGGAACCCTTTTCAAATAATGAGTTAAAACGCATGGTCAAAACTCCGAAACTGTACTTCTGTGATACGGGACTGTGTGCGTATCTTTCCATGTGGACGAGTATGGAAACGCTGATGAACGGTGCGGCCAGCGGACATTTTTATGAAAACTACGTTGTTTCTGAATTCTTGAGAATGTATGCCTACTCAAAGAATAAAACAAACATGACTTTTTACCGGGATACAAATCAAAAAGAGATTGATATCGTTTTGGAGGAAAATGGGAAACTTCATCCGCTGGAAATAAAAAAGAGCAGTAATCCCGAGAAGGCAATCAGCTCGTTTCACTTGCTCGAAAAGAGTTCATTGAAAATCGGTGAAGGCGGGATAATATGCATGGCTGCAAAACCATTTCCACTAGATGTAAACAATAATATTATTCCATGCAATATAATATAAAAGTTTTACCCCAGGAAAATGACGTCGAGACGGTCGTTCTTTTGTCCAAACTTTCTGAAGCAAAGCATCACATCGAGGTTATCGGTGAAGTATTTCAAGAGATTTTATACCATTGACGGGATTGAATTGGGTGAGTCCCCACGGGAGTTAACCAAGATCGTAAAATGCGTTAAGTACTACTCGTTTTGGGAATTTGATACCAAAGAGAACTATGGCAGGGCAATAAAAGCATTTTTCGAAAAATACAACCGGGAGTTGCAAAAACTGTTGATTGCGCCCTTTGATATCAATTTGGGATACTCTATGTAAAGGGTGAACATCGGCATTTGAAAGGAGGACAATGTATGGCGTTCTTTAAACCGATATGGGAGAAAAAACAAGATGTAATACTCAGCTTCATATATCGCGCAGATATAAGGATATCAAAGGATCTCAGAAAATTATCCGAAATTGTTCTGTATTGCTCATCACCGGAAATAAGAACAGCAGCAATAAAAAAACTTCCCGATAGTGATATCAAAGCTTCTATTATGTTAGAGGCCGAAAAAACTGAACGCTTTGAAATAGTACGAGCCATTATTGATAGCTGGAATTATAGTAATTGCAGCGTCTGTCGCAGTCCTCTTTTCACGGCTGCTAAAACGTCAGCTGACTTGGAACTATTATCTTTGTTGGCTATGAAAGTTGACACCCTTCAGGAATGGGAGAATCATGTGGAGATATTCGATCCGCTGCTCGATAATCCGGGACATGATTCTGTAGTATATCACTATAACGAACTGAAGAGGATTGCCGATGAGGAGAAAAAAGCAATTACACGCCAAAAGCGAATAGAAGCGGAAAAGAAAAGGCACGATGCATTTGTTCTTCATCCGCAGGATGAACTGGCAAGGGCGGCCGGTAAACGGTCAGAAAAGAAGTTGTGGCAGGAGTGGTATGATTACCAGCTGTCAAATAGTCCGGATAATCTTCTTTGGGTATTAAAGAGTGAATTGAAAGACCTGAACTGGACGGCTTTTTTCCCAAAAGGAGCAATACGAAATACAGTTCTCATAGGCGAGCAATATGTTAATGATAATTGGCACGGTTCTTATGATACTGAGGGAGCTTTAGGTGACATGCGTTTCTTTTTGGGAACCTTATATGAACAACGTGAAGATCTTCGAGAAGAAATTCTGTCACTCAATGGGGTGCTGTTTTATGCAGGAAGAAAAGGTGGTTCCAAATATGCATTGAATCTGACTGTTAATGTTGATGATGATTACATAATCTCGTGGGATGCTCTTCCACCTTACAGGCTTTCGCTTTGTTTGACCGGAGAGGCGTTGCAAATATGCCTTGATGAAGTACACAATGATTGATATTTACAGTATTTCTGAAGAGCTCTGAAATATGGTAAAATAGATAAAAGTTTTTGCGGAAAAGAAACCCGTTTGAGTGAGGAGTCACAGCAATTAAGGGGGTGACGGAATTGTTTAAGAAGGGGTCAGGCTGGAAAGCCTGCTTTGATGAGCGGAACGGACGGTATTTCGGGGAATACGGCGGGATACAGGCCTATCATTTGTTTGAGCTGACCAAAGAGCTGTTTGACAGGCTTAACGAGGCGATGTCCGAGTGGGATGCCGCGAAGATTATGTATGACGGAAGGCATCTGTACATGTCGGTGGATGACCGGTGCGGGCCTCCTTATACGGTTATCTTTGATGACGAGTATGAGACGCTTTGCCCCTGGGCGAGTGTTATGAAAAGCGGCAGGGTCTGGCCCGATGACCTGACCGATGCGGTAACGGAACTTTTTGAGTCGGAGAAGAACAACCGGGAGCAAAGGCGCAGAAAACGTGAGGCGAGGAGAGGGGGGAAGTATGTCAGATAAAATTCGTTTTTTAGAGGAAGTTGCCGCAAACGGGCATGTGGCTTTGAATGTGATGCAGTATGACGGATGGCTGCTGCGTTTCTCGAACGGTTACACAAGCAGGGCCAACTCCGTCAGTGTTCTCTATCCTTCTGCGAAACCTTTGGAAGAGAAGATTGAATACTGTGAAAAATGCTACGAAAAGCAGGGGCTGCCGACAATCTTTAAGCTGACTGATGCTGACACGGAGTTGTCGGAAATGCTATTGAAGCGCGGAACACGTCTTCCTGCAGGTTGTTCAGACCAATCAGGCGGCGATGAACTTATACCGGAAGCTGGGCTTTAGGAAGGATTATACCTATTGGTACATGAGGAAGAAGTAGGTGGAAAGGAAAGCTATGAGATTTTTCAAATTCAAATCCAAAACCTCGCTTTTCGAGAAGAATCTTCGGGAAAATATCAAGTTTGATCCGGACACGCAGTATGCGGTTATACGAAGCTCCATCTGCACGGGAGAGAAAGTTGCGGGATTCAAAAACAAAAAAGACGGGTATTTTACGGAAGTGATGCTGATCAGAAATCCCGACGACGAGAAGCGTTTCAGGGAAATTTACGGACTCGACACCGTGAAGGTGGAGTACTGACATTTTCCATGAGATTGAGGAAGATATATGAGGGAAAGAAACACATGCGGGTTAAATATCGGTAAAGTGTTTTTGTATTATGGCAGCAGGAGGCAACAGTGAGGGTTATTGTAATCAACGGACCGATGGGGGTCGGGAAAACAACGGTCGGCAGATATATCGCGGATTCCTGTGCCGGAACGGCATTTATAGACGGAGACTGGTGTATGGATATTCATCCCTTTGTCGGGAACGATGAGACAAAGGCGATGGCTGTCGATAATATCTTACACATGATAGATAACTACAGAAAATGTTCGGCATGCAGACAGATTGTGCTGGTATGGCTGATGGATGACGGGCAGGTATTAGAACGAATCAGGGAAGGCATTGCCGGGATGCAATTAGACTTAAAGAGTGTCACGCTGGTCTGTGATGAAAAGCATCTGACTGACCGCTGGAAGAACGATGAACGGTGCGAGTGGAGAACCGACGAATGGCTCAGAGTAAGCCTGCATTCACTAGAGTACTTTTTGTCTTTGGAAGATACGCTCGTGACCGATGATATGAGTGTGCAACAGATAGCCGAAGCAATCCTGAAATAAACCCGAAAAGCTTGGAAAGTAAAGTCAACGGAGAACAGTATGGGAAAGACATTTATTGAATTAAAACTGTTTCAGGTAAAGCCTGATAAACTCGATCAGTTTGAAACGTTAATCAGGCAGATTTCGGAAGAGCAGATGAAGTGTGACGGCTGTATTTCGATAAAGCATTTCAAAAGGTTTTACACCATCGACGGGATTGAGCTTGGTGAGCCCCCGCGGGAATTGACCAAGATTGTAAAGTGCGTCAAGTATTACTCCTGGTGGGAGTTTGATACAAAAGAAAACTACGGTACTGCCATAAAACTCTTTTTTGAAAAATACAACAAAGAGTTACAAAGGCTGCTGATAGCTCCTTTTGATATTAATCTCGGATACGCGTTGTGAGATATATTTATAGCATAATGGAACAGGATTAGGAAAAACAGGGGGGAACATGGGTAAAGTTGAAATCAATAATTATGAAGATTTGTTTCTGGTTCTTGACCGTTTAAACGAAAGTATTGACTGGAATACTTTTTATGAAGAAAGAGTAATGAAAGCGCCGTTCCTCACAAACAATACGTTGCCGGATAAAATGATAACGGAATTTGTGAAAACACACAGTATCAAGGATGCCGTGGAATTTGGATGCGGAGAAGGCAGAAACGCAATCTATCTGGCAAAGAAGGGAATTGACGTAGTTGCCATAGACTCTTCTGACGTCGCAATTCGTAATGCGAAGAGAAAAGCAGAAGGTCTTAACAATGTGAGGTTTATTTGCAACAGTTTTCTGTCGGTTGATTTTGAAGACCGAAAGTATGACCTCGTAATAGACAGCGGAATGTTTCATCACCTGGCACCACACAGAAGATTGCAGTACAGAGAGCTCCTTAAGGAGATCTTAAAGGAGAATGGGTACTTTGTATTGTTGTGTTTTTCGGCTGATGAAGGGGGAGCCGAAGAGCTTGATGATTTAGATTTTTATACGAAAAGGAATACGGGGGTATCCTTCTCGGAACAAAGGCTGAGGGACTTTTTCGACTCCGATTTTGAAATCATAAGCATCGAAAAACGTGGGCAGGAAATAACGGAAGAATACATAGATATCCCGTTATTGTATGGCCTTGTCATGAAGTTAAAACAGATTAATCAGAATTAAAAACTTTCAGGGAAGCAGCATGCCTGACCGGAAGCGGCGGGGACCTCACCAAACTCGGCGGCGACGGGAAATACACCAAAACGATCGTGTGCCCGGACGGATGTGTGATTTTCGAACTGACCGCAAAGCCTCTCGGAAATGTAAATTTCCATACCGGCGGTTTCTGGAAATACCCGGATGAAACACAGAATAACGGGTGAAAAGGACAGAAAATAATGATAGTTGAAATTACGGATTCCAAAGAAAAACAGGCTATCGCAAGAAGAGTACTCGAGGCTCTTACTGATTGGTTTGAAATAGAGGAGAGCAGAGAGGAATACATTTCCTGCTGTGTCGATTGGACATTCCTTGCAGCGATGGAAGAGGGAAAGGCTGTGGGATTTCTTTGCCTGAAAGAAACGGGAAAGGCCACGGTTGAACTCGCTGTTATGGGAGTGTTAAAGGGTTTTCACCGAAGCGGCATAGGCCGACAGCTCGTGGAAAATGCCAAGAAAGCTGCCCGTTCCGAAGGCTATGAGTTCATGCAGGTCAAGACCGTAAAGATGGGAGTCTATGAGGATTATGACAGGACCAATCTTTTTTACATCAGCTGCGGGTTTAAGGAGTTAGAGGTGTTTCCGCTTTATTGGGATGAGGCGAATCCCTGTCAGGTATATGTGATGTCGTTGAAATCATAAAAGGAAAAACAGTAAATGGATACAACAAAAAACTTTGACGGATATGCTAAGGATTATACCGCCGGCAGACCGAATTATGCTACGCAACTGATAGATGGTATTTTCAACAATTATGGTTTATCGGGAAAACACCGGAAGGATTGGTGCCTATTGATTTTTCATTTTTCGGAATGGGGCATCCGATGTACAATCTTGCGGTTCTGTTTGGGAATATCGGCGGATCATTGGTACGCAGACAACAAATGGCAGAAGGGTATCGGAATGCCGGCGGAACAATCCGCTACGATGTGTTGGATGCCTGCTATATATTGACGTTGTTGGATTGCCTTGGTATTCATTTTGTGCAGTGGAGTAAACAAGAGTGGTTTGCGCCCAGAATGCAACGGTGGCATGAGGAAAACCTAAAGCCGTATGTGCAGGGAGAGCGTATATATGCGGATGATTTTTATCTGTTGCATGTGCAAAGTTGATATGCCTGATATTGCGGAAAAGTAAAAGTTTTGTGTACTAGGAAGAAGACGTTTTTTGTGTTGTGGGAGGCTAGCATGATAAAACTCAGGAAAATACAATCAAGTAGAAAAAGATGGCTGTTGCTGGTTGGGGCGCTTCTTGTTGTAGCGATAATAATATGGATTGTGCTGGTTATTGGGATTTTCAAAGACGATTCCGAACCTTATTATGATATCAGTTACAATCTGGGGGAGCTTGAATACCTTTTCCTGAAAACGCCTACGAAAGCTAAGGCTGGTGAAGTTGTAGATGTACAGATTGCTGTTATATATGATGGCGGAATTCATTTATACCTTGATGGTCAGGAATTGCCTTTGAAGTATAATGATGGGGAGTATCGAGCATTCTCATTTGTTATGCCTGATAGAGATGTGATGATAACAGCTAAACCATACACAAAGGCGGAAATATGGGGAGGCGGAATACATGTTTTTCCGTTGACGCCATCGGAAGAAGGCGTTGCAGACTTTCTTGAAATGATGGAGGCTGGTGATAAAACGGACAGAGGCTGGCACAATGTCTCGCCAAACGAAATGACAGACAAATATGGGTTCCGGGTTTTTAAGGATGATGATTATATGACTTACCTCGTTTTTGAGGGAAAGATATACCTGCTTGGGGAAAGTTTAGGTGGGCTTGGAACAACTGCATTTGCCGTCGCAGATTTGAATTGCGATGGTAGTGAAGAATTGTATTTTGCCTTTTCCTGGGGGTCGGGAATGCACCGGTCCCAAATCGGATATTTCGATTCAGCATCGCGAGAAGTTACCGTTTTCGATTACGCAAATTTTGATAATGATATGACTTTCGTAGCTGAAGCGGGTATTTTGGAAGTTAGGAATGCCACATTTAAACAATTTCGATCAGCAGTCGACATGGATGTTATTCCACAAGAAGAGAGGGCTGGAATTATAACCTATACGGAGAATCAATTCGTGTTAGTAGTAGACCAGTAGTTTTGGTTTTTTTGCTTAGTACTTAAAAGGATAATTTAGTTGAGTAGGCTATAACTTCGTGGAAAGGTGGAGTTGAAAAATGGAGGATTCTAAAAAAATTATTAAACCTGTTCTCATTGTTCTTGCTATCTTAGTCTTATACTTGAGCGGATGCTTTATATATAAGCAAAAGAAATTTGCCCCTTATGAAAAAGCAGCCGCAGAATTTCAAGAAAAACTGGCAAACGATGAGGCTTTTCGAAATGCGCACCAAAATGAGTATGTTGACGCAAAACGATCTGATGAAATATTTAGCCCCAGAGGGCTTATTACAGTATTTAAAGATCGTATAACACTTAACATACACCCGACTATATCCGGTGGATTTGATACGACGGTAACTATACAGGAAAAACGTGGGGGGACTGTTGTTGCTCAGTTTGATATTGATGAACATGGAACCCTATTGGATGCGGAAAAACGAGTGGAATATTTAGAGTATCAATCTGAGATAGTAGACACAATGGAATTTGCCAATGAGTTATTTGGTGATATTTTTGATATAAACCGATAGAATTGGACGGAATAGTTGAATATAATGCAAGCAACCCCTTGTTACACAAAATCCCGAATTTTGTTGAGTACAATAAGTCCAAGAAAGAACAGTTAAAGTGGATTCCATGAGAAAATAGCAAAAGCGGAAAGGTGATCCTCTCCGCTTTCTGTTATGGGTTGCTTTATTTCTCCCCGTGCCAAGCCGCTCTATTTTGTGGGAAGCGGTGTGACCACAGCCAGACCTGCGGTGAACCCTTCGGGTTCATCGTAGCGCTGAATCTCATGTTCGACTCCGTTTGCGTCGGTCATATACAGCTTTGCGCCATCTACGCGGAATGAAACGCCTTCCAGGACACTCGGGTCGTAGGTGACTACTGTAAGTGCTGTTCCGTTCGGTCCGTCCTGTGCGTATCCGACGTAGTAGGTGCGGCCATTGGCATCGGTTTCTTCATGGAATGTCATCTCCTGCTCATCCGACTGATTCATTGCAACCAGAATACGGCCGATCCAGCCGGTACCGGTGGCAGCATAAGCGATCAGATTGCTGCCGAACACGATAACGCAAAGCGATGCCACGACAAGAGCCACCTTGTAGAGCGCCGGACGTTTCTTAACAACAGGCGTTGTGCGCGCGGCTTGAGTCGTAACTTTGGAATAGAGTTCCGAGGGGGCATGAAGGTTCTCTGTTGCTTCTGCGCAGAGTTCCTTGATCTTGGTTTCCTCGGTCTCGGAAAATACATTGTCTTTCATAGGAAAGCTCCTTTCTCCAGAATATCCTTGAGTTTCTTTCTCCCACGGTATAGGCGGGTCTGAACATTGGTAGGGGAAATCCGCAGGATTTCCGCAATCTCATCCACAGAGTAGTTTTCGCAGTAGTACAACTGAACGACGGTGCGATACCGGTCCGGGAGTTTCAGAACAGCTTCATAGACGCCTCGGGCATCCGCTGAGGATTCTTCTGCGGAAAATGCCGGATGGTTCTCATTTTCCTCATACAGTTCGTCCAGACTTACGATGTTTCGTCGCCAGAATGAATGCCAGAAATTCCTGCATTCGTTGATGGCCACACGGATCAGCCATTTGCGGATGTGATCGTCATCCTTGAATGCCGTGTCCGTTGCCATCAGCTTCAGAAATGCGTTCTGAACTGCGTCCGATGCATCTTCGGCATTTTTACAATATGCGAGGACGATATGGTACACGGCGTCCAGATGCCGGTCAGCTATGGTTGTGATGCTTGCTTTGTCCATGGGTTTCCCTTTCTGCGTTTGAAAAGCCTTTCAACAGTATAACAGTTGAGCACGGGAAAATATCACAACATTTAAAAAAACTGTGACCAAAAAGTTGAATATCAAACCAGAAATTAGTTTGACATTCAACTAAAATGAAAAAAGTGCGCCTATTTTTCCAAGGATTCGGGACTAATAGGTAGAAGGGCAGATCGGAGGTGAGCCAAATGGATGATAACGGTGCAAGTAGCTACCGCCGTTTTCTGAAAGGCGACTGGGACGGTATGACGGAAATCATCGAAACGTACTATGACGGGCTCATCCTCTTCCTGAAACGATACCTTGGAAATGAGACCGATGCGGAAGATATGGCGGAGGAAACGCTTCTTGTTTTAGTGAATAAGAAGCCCGCTTTTCATGAGAGGTCGCTGTTCAAAACATGGCTTTATAATATTGCGAAAAATACTGCGATTAAGTACATGTACAAGAACAGCCGGACCATCCCTGTTTCTCCGGAGGATTTGACGGGAATTAGGATTGAGGATGAGGATGTTATTTCACAGTGCGTACGGAAGGAAGAAGCTGAGGCTCTGAATACGGCAATGGATCATTTACCGGAGGAATATCAGTTGGTTTTGCAGTTGAAGTATGTCGAGGAGATGCCGGTGAAGGAGATTGCCGAGGCAACAGGACGTACCGTTCACAGTATCAACAGTCTCTTAAAGAGAGCACGATCGGCTCTTAGAAATGAGCTTTTGAAGGAGGGCTTTCGTTATGAGAAGTCATGAAGAAGTCGTGGAACGCCTTAAGGCGAAGAATAAAGAGTATGTTGCAAATCGCAGAAAGAGGATTACGAGAATTGCCGGCATCCTTTCCGTTGTGGCACTCATTGGGCTTTCTATTCCAATCTATCAGAAGTTGGGGAAAAATACGAGACCACAGACGGAGCCGACAGTGGCTCCGACGGAGGGGGTTACCGCCAACCCGACAGGAGAAGTCAAACCTGTTGAGAAAGATAAGCCGACAGTTACCGTCACGCCGACAGTATCTCTTGAGGGAAGAAACAAGGCTGATATAGAACTGACCGGCGAGGGCCCTGTAGCAACGAACGAGGAAGAGCCTCGCCCGGGGACCATATATATCAGCAAAACTCTACGGCAAATGATACAGGATAATCCGGGAAGAGACGACGTTCTGTATTCGGTTATCTTGACGATTGAAGTTTCCTGGAGCGATTCGGAGATAACCGCATTTGAAAAAGATTACAGGGACAACTGTGAATGGAACCCGTTGTATGTTCAGTACAAGGAGGAATACAGTACTTGGCTGCTCGATGAGTATATGCCGTATCTCAGCGAAAAAGTTGAGAAAAAAGAAATCAGCGTAGAAGAATGGGAGAAATATTATATGCAGGATTGGGATGTTTTTTCCTCGGTGTGGAAGGAAAGGCATACCGAAGAAGAGTGGGAAGAACTCCAGAAAATTATTAAGCGTGTAGATTCCTTTGATCAAGACTTGCAGGATATCCGTATCAGACTCCAACAGAAAGAATGCTCACTGATTCAGAACTCCGGGATGCTGACATATTGTTATCCTATAGAGGATCCTTATCGCACATCAATCGGGGCTCTGATTACCGCGGATCAGTTTGAAAACTTTTTGGTATCGGACCGTTTCAGTTACCATTTCTCATGGTCGGAAGCAAAGGACTTGGGAGAAGTAGAAACTAGTATTACAGGTTTCATTAAAGCTCCTCCGAAGGAACCGGTTAAGCCGCAGAATGTTATCATTATCGATGGAACGGATTCCAGAATCGATGAGAAACTTCAGGGCGAGCAGGATGCGGATGAAATTGTGACGATATGTATTATCTTCGGAGATTCCTGGAGCGAAGGACAGCGAATTCTCCGTGAGCAATATCCGAAAGAGTACGCAGCCTATATGGAGATGAAGGAATCCGGTGAGGTATGGGATAATGATGATCCGCGTATTGAACTGGCGGAGCGCGGATGGGAACTCCATAATTCGCTTCCAGGCGACTGGGAAGACGAACAGGAAGCTAAGTTCTTTGAACGGCATCCGGAATTCCTTCCGTACAGACAAACGGATGGTGTTATGTCTTTGTATATGCATGTACCATTTTCCCTTATTCCCGAGATTGCAAAGGACAGCGCGATTAAAAAAATCTCAAGAGTGCCGGAGGACAAACGTAAACCTGAGATTATCGGAGAATACCAAGGCTTTACTGTATATGATTTACAAGGAACCAACGAGAACCCGGAAATGTGGATTGAAGCGGTAGATGAGTGAATTTGAATTGTAACAAAATGCAACGATTTATTGTCGTTGCATTTTGTGTTATTCATCCGCGAAAGGTCTTTGATGGAGAATTGAATAAAATTCTGCAAATCAAAATTATTGCAGAAACATGTTGAAAAGGCTCATTTTTTGTGTTACACTCATGTACAAGGGAGAAAGGAGGCATCGGATATGGCAGCAAATATTCCAAAGACCATACATTTTCTATCAGTGGATGAACTTGCAAAAAACGGTCTGACATATTATAAGATAAACCGTCTTGTCGATGAAGGCGTGCTGACTAAGGTAAACAAAAGCATGTATGAAAACATGACATACGATGGGGATGAGACTGATTTTTCGATTGTCTCGGCCTATGCTCCCAAGGGGGTTTTCTGCATGATGAGTGCGGCCCGATACTACGGACTGACTACGTATCTTCCGGATGCGGTGGATGTGGCTGTTGAGCGAAGCATGAAAATATCTACACTTCCTGCATGGCCGGAAGTGAAAGTGTGGTATTTTCCGGAGAAGCGGTATTACGAAGGGGTTACTGTTGTTGCAGATGAGAGCGGTACATATCGCATTTATGACATCGAAAAAACGGTTGTCGACATTGTTTATTACCGTAATAAGGTTGGTATAGAAGAGACTAAGGAGATACTGAGGAATTACCTTGACCGTGATGACAGAAATCTTGTAAAGCTGCATCGGTATGCGAAAGAGCTGGGGTGCGAAAAGATCCTCAGCACATATCTGGAGGTGCTTGTATGAACGCGGAGTCGGTAAAGGCAAGGCTTAAAAACAGAAGTAAAGAAACGGGCAAGACTCTGCAGGAACTGCTTACGCTTTATGGCTTGGAAAGGACGATATACAGGCTCTCAATATCAGAGTACAAGAAGAATTTCACGCTGAAGGGTGGTATTTTTCTTTATGCCGTCTTCGATGGGGACTATGCCCGCAGCACCACGGATATTGATTTTCTGGCACAGGGAACGAGCAACGATATATCCGATGTGAAAAAGATGTTTACAGAGGTGTTCGGAATTGCAACGGACGATCCCTTGGTTTACGACCTCAACTCGCTTAATGTGAAGGCTATCACGGAGTTTAAGAAATATCACGGGGTAAATGTGTCTTGCAAAGCTTATCTGGACCGGACGGAAATAGGCATTTCGATTGATATCGGATTCGGAGATGTTATCTATCCGCAGAGAATAGAGATGGAGTTCCCTACGGTGTTGAGTGACGAAAGACCTCAGGTATACGTTTATTCGCTTTGTTCGTCCATTGCTGAAAAGTTTGAAGCGATTGTGTCTCTGGGGGAAGATAACTCAAGGTTTAAGGATTTTTATGATATCGTTGTCCTTTCCGACACGTACGACTTTGCCGGGCAGGAATTGTCTATGGCTGTGAAGGAAACGTTTGAGTACCGTAAGACATCCTTGAACGAGATTGTAGCGTTTGACTCCGGATTCTCAGAGGACAAGCTGCGTCAATCCAGATGGAATTCTTTTGTGAAGAAAAAGAAGGCAATGATACCGATTGCTTTGAATGAGACAATTGAATCGGTGAAGGCATTTCTGGGACCGATCCGAGATGCATTGTTGAAAGAGGAGACATTCACTAAGAATTGGTCTCACGATAGGCACAAATGGGTATGAGCCTGAAATGATGTGTCAAGGTGCAGTATACCCTTTGTTACACAAAATCCCGAATATCGGATAATTTGAGATAAAGATATGATCATTAATACAGGACAGAGAACAGATATACCGGCTTTCTATGCTGAGTGGTTTTCCAATCGAATCAAGGAAGGCTTTGTCTGTGTCCGCAATCCTTACAATCAAAGTCAGGTGAGTAAATACAGGCTGGATCCGTCCGTGGTCGACGTGATAGGGTTCTGCACCAAGAATCCGGCCCCTATGTTTCCTTATCTGGAGCTTCTTAAGGACTTTGGACAGTATTGGTTTGTGACATTGACTTCATACGGCCGGGATATTGAGCCAAACGTTCCGGACAAACACCGGCTTATAGAGGATTTTAAGACATTGTCGGATACGGTTGGTAAGGATGCCGTAGGGTGGAGATATGACCCTATCCTTTTATCCGAGAGATATACGCCGGAGTATCACCTTCACGCCTTCAGGCAGATCGCGGAAAGCCTTAAGGGTTATACGGAGACGGTAGTCATCAGCTTTATCGATCTGTATCCGAAGGTCAGAAAGAATTTCCCGGAGGCCCGGGAAGTCACAAAGAAGGACAGGTTATTTTTAGGCAAAGAGATAATCGAAATAGCGGCTTCGTGCGGCATGACCGTAAAACCCTGTGCCGAGGGCGATGAACTGGCAGAGTATGGGGGCGACTGCAGCGGATGCATGAAGATCAGCGATTACGAAAAGGCAATCGGCAAAAGGCTGATCGCACCCAAAAAGAAAGGGGCGAGAGCAGAGTGTGCCTGCTATTTGTCCTGTGATATCGGCGCATACAACACCTGCATGCATCTTTGCAGATATTGCTATGCAAATGCGGAACCGGCTGTCGTATTTGCCAATAACCGATTACATGATCCGGCCTCCCCGTTTCTGATCGGAAACTATATGGACGGGGATAAAATCAATGAGGTGCAGCAGGAATCCTGGATTGATTGGCAGGCGAGACTGTTCTGATCGGGAACGAAGAGAGGGAATGAAAACGATGAATAAGGATTGGGCTGAAAAGAATAAAGAGATACAGACGCTTCTGTCAAAAGAGGCAACCTTTAAGGAGGCTGTTCGGAAGCTGACAGAATTCAGGGGTGAATTATTTCAGCAGATTATCTGGATGGCGGAAAGCTATCCGAAAGAGGCTTTTTATCAAATGCCGTTTGCGGGCGCCGAGGGATATCACAGCAAGACGCTTGCGTATTCGATGTGGCATATCTTCCGAATCGAGGATATTGTGGCTCATACGCTGATTGGCGGGGATGAGCAGATTCTTTTTGCAGGCAAATGGCAGGAGAGAACAGGCAGTCCCATCATCACCACGGGCAATGAACTTCGGGGTGAGGAGATTGCGGTATTCTCGAAGAAGCTCGATATCAAAGAATTGCTTGCATATTGCAAAGCAGTGAAGGATTCCACCGACGAACTGCTGCGAGGCCTCACATATAAGGAGTTGAAGCGCAAATTCTCCGACGAAGATAAGAAGCGTGTAATTGAAAGCCGTTCGGTGAGCACGGATGAAGCTGCCGTATGGCTTACCGATTACTGGTGCGACAAGGATGTCCGCGGACTTATTAAAATGCCGTTCTCGCGGCATTGGATCATGCATATCGAAGCGATGTGCCGGATCAAAGATCAATTGTGCCGGATAGCAAGGAAAGGGGCGGATCCGATTGCCCGCTGCGGTTTGTCCTGCAACCATTGTTTTTTACGGAATTGGTGCGGAGGGTGCAGGACGGCTTACAATACCTGCTCCGATGCAATGAACCATCCGGACAGAGTCTGTCCCACTGTTGCCTGCTGTAAACAAAAGGGCATCGACGGCTGCTACGAGTGCGATGAGATTGTCAGCTGCAGGAAAGGCTTCTATGCATACGATGATGTAAACGCCGTTAAGGCATCGGCTTTGTTCATCCGAAAGTACGGCAAGAAAGAACTGCTGAAAACGATGGATCAGCTCCACAGAGAGCAAGATTTTGAAAAAATTCAGGAAGTTCTCGGAAACGATCTGGAGGCGGGGCTCGCAATATTGGAGAAAACCCGGCGCGGAATGAACTGAGCAAGATGGTGATTCGGAAAATGAGACCGGAAATCTTTACATTTTCCGCGGGAATCGTCTGAAAATCTTTACTTATAGCGTCAAATGCGATATAATAAGTAAAGATTTCAGGGAGGTGTAATCATGATATCTTATGCAGGCCTTGAGAAGGCGCTTAAGGATAAAGGTATCGGAAAGACGGAACTTTCTGCGCAGTTAGGTCTGTCGACTCGCACTGTCGCGAAGATCGGAAAAGGCGAAAGACTTTCCGCGCGAAGCGTACAAAAGATTGCCGATTGGCTGGGGATTGCTCCGAAAAATCTCATGAGAGAGGTGTCCGACAACAGGATTCTTCAGATGCTGCGGGAGGAGAAAGAGGTAAAACTCTCCGGCGGATTGTACCATGAACTGCAGGTCAGGATGACCTATAATTCAAATCATATCGAGGGAAGTAAGCTTTCCGAAGACCAAACGAGGCTGATTTTCGAAACAAATACACTTGATGCGGGGGACGGTATTCCGGTCGACGATGTGCTGGAAACGGTCCATCATTTTCGTGCAATCGATTACGTGATTGATGTTGCAGAGGATGAATTGACGGAAGAGATCATCAAGCATTTGCATTATATTTTAAAGCACGATACAAAGGACGACTCGCTTCCCTGGTTTGCGGTCGGGGATTATAAGAAGCGTGCCAATGTGGTCGGAGGTCGGGAAACATCGAAACCTTCGGAAGTGCATGAACACATGAGAGAACTGCTTCAAACATATAACTCTAAGGAAAATGTGACTCTTGAGGATATTGTGGAGCTCCATGCCGGGTTTGAGTACATTCATCCTTTTCAGGACGGCAACGGCAGAGTCGGACGCCTCGTGGCGCTGAAGGAGTGCCTGCGGCATAATGTGATTCCTTTCCTCATCGAGGATGCCAAGAAGAATTACTATTACCGGGGGCTGGCCGAATGGAAAGACGAGAAAGGCTGGCTGATGGATACCTGCAGGGACGGGCAGGATACCTTTATCCGATTACTTGAGATGCTGGAGGTGGAGTATCGTGGCAGATGAAAAAGCATGCGGTGCAATCGTATTTTCCAACGAAACCGGCTTGGATGTTACGTTGATCGAAGGATTCCGAACGGAAAATGTGAGGCTTAAGCGCAAAGAAGGATACAAGGATGCTATATGAATTAACAGACACGTCGAAAGCGGCACATCTTTTTGAAGGCTGGAAGGAAACGCTGATCTATTCCTGCCTGCAGAAAGTGATGGGGAAAATCTTTGTGACGGACTTGGATTCGCCGAAGTCTGCCATGGCATTTGTCGGATGCTTTGCTTTTTATGCGGGAGAACCGGACCAAGAACTGGTCATGAATAAGCCGGACGGATTTGTGATCATGGTGCCGCAGAATAAGGCTTGGGAAGCCTGCATCGAAGAGTGTTTCCCTGCGGCTAAGAAGGTAATCCGGTACGCCATCAAAAAGGATACGCGGTTTGATCAAAAGCTTTTGAGAAGCATGGTGGCTGAATTACCTGACGGATATGAACTGAAAGAAATCGATGAGAGAATCTATGATATGTGTCTTAAGGAGCCGGTGACGAGAGACTTTGTTTCAACCTTTGAGAGCAAGGAAGAATACCTGGAGATGGGCCGCGGCATGGTGATTCTGAAATCCGGCCGAATCGTTGCAGGAGCGTCCTCTTATACCAGATACAAAGAAGGAATTGAGATTGAAGTGGATACGGCCGAGGAAGAGCGCAGAAAAGGGCTTGCGACGGTCGCGTGCGCCGCGTTAATCTTGCGATGCCTTGAGGAGGGGCTGTATCCGAGTTGGGATGCCCAAAACAGGATCTCGGTTCATTTGGCCGAAAAGCTCGGATACGAATTTGATCATGAATATACAGCATATGAGGTGAAAGGGTAAAGACAATGATTACGGTTCACTTATATTACACCGGAACAAATGGCAACGCAGCGAAGTTTGCCGAAGAAATGGAGAAGAGCGGAACGGCGGACAAAATCCGTGCCGAAAAAGGGAATGTGCGCTATGAATACTTCATTCCGATAAATGACCCCGAGACGGTCCTTCTGATCGATTCTTGGGAAAGCCAGGAGGCCATCGACATCCATCATGCTTCCGATATGATGCAAAAGATTGCCGAGCTGCGCGAAAAGTATGATCTTCACATGAAGGTGGAAAGATTTGTGTCTGACGATTTGCCCCCGGCAGATGAAGGGTTTATCAGAAAATAGTGTTCGAGGGCATGGATGCGCAAAAGAATGGATTGCTCATAGTTAAGATGAAAAATGTGAACCCATAACCCCGTCCCTCCGTGACTATTTCTCCGAAATATGATAAAATAGATAAAAGCATTTTCAAACTGACAGCCCGAATCGAAAGGATTGAAGGAGGTTACTAGAATGAAACATGGTAAGAACGTACTATTGGCCTCTGTTCTCTGTCTTGTGATGGCTGCGGGGCTTCTCCCGTCGATGACACGAAAAGCCCATGCACTGGAGACTGACGGAACCAACTATACCGTCTCGACAGAAGAGGACCTGCAGGAGGCATTTACTGCAATTAATGCAGCGGAAGCAGGCGAGTATTCCATCACGCTTGCAGAGGATATCGTGGTAAGTAATAATCTTGATCTGGAAAAGAACACGGTGACCCTTTACGGTGAAAATCACACGCTGCATATGATGACAGCCCATATAATAGTCAAGAACGGTGGCAGGCTGAACCTCGGTGCTGAGAATTACGAGAAAAAACTGATAATCGCTGACAAAGCACCGGCTAGCGGAAATGCCTGCACTCCTCTTGTCACCATAAACAAGTCAGCGCTTTTTATGTATGAGGGAGTGACCCTTTCCGGGCGTAACGGCGTCGACACGACAGGCGGAGTACAGCTGGAACAGTCGGAATTTACAATGTACGGAGGAAAAATCATCGATTGCAAGACCGACACTGCGGCCGGAGGGGTGCTTGCCTATAACAAATCGGAGTTTGTCATGCTCGGAGGGGCGATTGAAGGCTGCTCCAATTCCCATTACGGAGGAGGAGTGATGGTGAGAGATAATTCTGCCTTCGAGTTGTCGGGCGGGACCATTTCAGATTGTTCCAGCCTTGGATCCGGTGGCGGAGTCTATGTCCTCCAGTCCGAATTCAAAATGAGCAAAGGGCAGATTCTCGGCTGCAGCAGTGTAAATTACGGCGGCGGAGTTTATCTGACCGGCAATTCCAAATTTCAAATGACAGGCGGCACAATAAAGGCGTGTACGAATTCCTATGTCGGAGGCGGCGGTGTTTGCGTCGGAGCGCCCGGAAGATATTCCGATAATACTTTCGAGATGATCAGAGGCGAAATTACAGAATGTGAAGCCACATCAAACCGTGGTGGTCTCGGCGGCGGTGTTCTAGTCATGAACGGTTTGGCGCAGATTAGCAGTGATTCAAAGATTTATAATAATCATTCCGTTACGGCAGGGGACGACGTGTTTGCTTATGGACCCACATCCGGCAGAAACCCCACGGACACCGGGTTGAGAATTTCAGACGTACCCGAAGGCCTGATTTTGTCCGAAACAAACGGGGCCATTGACGGCTGGTATGCCGACGGTGTGGTTGACGGTGAGGATACGGAGAGATGGGACGTGACGACATTTTACCAGAAATACACCCCCTCTCCTGAAGCTGAGATTACATCGCAGATGGCACTTAAGGCTGCTCACGGACCGATTGTCGAGCCGATTCCGGTAACGCTGACGGCAGAGAGCCTGACCACAACCTATGACGGAACCGAAAAGACGGTCGAAGGCTTTACGTGTAGCGTTGAAGGGGTAAACTTCGACAACTTGACCGCAAGTGCAAAAGGCACGAAAGCCGGTGAATATGCAGTTGAGTTTTCCAGAGACCCGATTAACGATGAAGCAGTGAATGACACGGGCGTATACGTTGTCTCCGAAGTTGTCGAAGGCAAGCTGATAATCAAAAAAAGAGCACTTACCGTCACGGCGAAAAGCAGTACCAAGGCATACGACGGTACTCCGCTTACCGTGGATGACGCCGAGTGCGATAACCTTGCAAGCGGTGACTATCTTGCTGAAATTACGGTAACGGGAAGCCAGACGGATGCCGGCTCCACGGAAAGCATACCCGGCGAAGCGGTAATTAAAAACGCTGCCGGTGAAGATGTCACGAATTGTTATGAGATTACATATGCAAACGGAACGCTTACGGTCGAGAAGGCACCGGCACCGAAGGAACTGTCACAAGAGGAGAAGCCTGCGGTTTCCGCTGAGAATCTTATGGAGAACGGCACCGAGCAGGAGCTGATTATTGCTCCGAAGAAACTTCCGGAGGGCTACCGGGCAATAGAGTACAGTAAGGACGGCGGAGAAACCTGGTCGACGGATATTCCGACCGGGAAGGAAGTCGGTGAGTATCCGATTCAGGTGCGTTACATCGCAGACGGAAACCATACCGATTTTGAGGGAGAATTGCTGACAGCTGTAATCAAAGAGAAGCCGAAGTCCGATACAACGGACGGCGGAGAAGCGGCGCTTGACCCCGCAGCGCCTACCGGCGATGCAATGCCTGCGGTTTTCGCTATGGCAATCTGCGCCGCGATGGCATTTGTCTATGTAATCAGAAGGAAAAAATGTGAGGCAGGAGAGAAAGGAAATTAAACATGAATGGGACAAATACGACAGTCAGATCATCTAATGAGGCAATTACGCAGCTGCAGGCAAAGCGGGACGCGGTAGGCAAGACGATGCTGTTTCTTGTGTTCGGTGCTTTTTTGCTGGTGATTCCCCCTGTCGGCATCGTAGTTCTCCTTTACGGCGCTTACAGAGTTTCAAAGCTCAGAAAGGAAATGAAGGACCTTTACAAGGATGCATTTGTCCGCGAGCCGCTGGCCAACAACTTTGATAATGTGGTCTACGAGCCGAGCGGCGGTTTCACCAAGGAAGGGGTAGAAAGCTTCCGGCTCTGTGAAATGGGAAACCGCTTCGGGTCTGAGGATTACATTCGGGCCTCTTACAAAGGCGTCGGTTTTGAGGTGGCAGAGGTGGCCGTGACGGAAGTGGACACCTCGGACGATCGCAACCATTCCGAAACGTATTTTCAGGGCAGAATGATGGTGTTTAACTTCCCGGACAAGCTCGTCAACGAGGTATCGCTTTACAGCCGGAAGTTCAAACACAGAGCAATCACCCGCCGGGAGGCAAAGGATTACAAGGTCGAGCTCGAATCCATGCAGTTCAACGAGGAGTTTGATGTTTATTCTCCGGTGCAGCAGGATGCTTTCTATCTGATCACGCCGCATTTCATGGAGCGCCTTCATATCTTAGCCGGAAAATACGAAAGCATCGCGATGAATGTGGTCGGAAACAGAGTCGTCCTCGGCTTCAATGAGCCGAATGTGAATGTCTTTGATGCGAACATTGATGTCGGAAAGCTGGATATCGAAAAGGAGATGGCTAAGGTACAGGGAGAGATTGATGACATCAAGGTTCTGATTGCCGTTATTCTGAATCTGAAAACGTACGGTTGAGAAGACCGTCTGACAGCCTGAAAGGAAACGGGTTTCCTTCGGGCGGAAATGGGGGAATTTATGGACGCAAGAATTATACTCGTCGGTGTTGTGGTTGCAGCGGCATTTCTCGGCTATTATAAGCCGTTCAGAAGCCTGGGGGTGGTTAAGAAAAGATGTTCCGCCACGGTGCCCGGCCGCTATGTTTATTGGGAGGGCGTTTACAAAGCGAACAGCCCCGGGACGGGAGAAATCACGATGATTCCCGTCTATGAGTACAAGGTGGGTGAGAAGGTTTACCTGACCATGGTCGAAGGAATGGAGCAGGCGTATGAAGTGTTTCCGCTTGACGTCGAGGTACAGTACAATCCGAAAGATCCCGAGGTATGCTTTATCAACGGCAAGCGCGGCACAATCATGAAAGGAAAATGACAGATGCAGTGTCTTCATAGGGATACGGCGCACAGGGAGGCAGGTTGTGAGGCTTAAGGTAGAAGTGAAACAATTAGGGGCACGCGGGAAAAGGGTCGTTCCCGTTCCGTTCGAGATAGAAGGAAATCCTTCCACGGCGGGAGAACTGATTGCGGCGACCGCGAAGAAGTGTGCCGAAGAATACAATGAGCGCGTTCGAAAAGGCGAGACGATGATTTCTCCTTTGTCAGAGCGCGAGATCAATGACATGGCCGGGGTCGGTCGGATTACGTTCGGAATCTGTAACAGCGATAAGCTGCAGGATGTCGGGAAGGCCGTCGACAGCGCGCTGCTCGCCTTTTCCGACGGACTTTTCTGCCTGTTCATCAACGGAAAGCAGATCACATCGGCCGAACAGGCAATCGCACTTAACGAAGACGACGTTCTTACTTTTATCAGACTGACGATGCTCGCGGGGAGGATTTGGTAGATGGAAAAGCTTACGAATGTTGAGAAGGAAGCCAGAAAGGAATCGGCCAACGCGTATTGTAACGCGGAGAAAAAGAAGAAAAGAGCCGGGGTCTCACAGGACCTCATTGATATTGCCTGCACTTACAGCGGAGAGTCAAGCACGCTCGGAAAGAAAATGCAGGCGGACCTTGCTTCGGGACGGTATCAAAAACCGTCCGATTTCGTGAAGGCGGAATTGTCAGGTCTGTTCGGAACTCTCATCCCGAAGTCGCTTATGCCGTCGTTTTTATACGAGGTTGACAACGTACGCGAGTATCCGTTTACGGAGGGCTGGTACCGCCGCACATTCCGTTCGGAACGTTATGACCTGTATGTCGATAAAATCTGTACGATTATGAGACAATACACAGAGCCCGAATGCGATGCGCCCTATCCCGATTATCTGACGGGAAAGGTAAGCAAAGAGCAGATGGACTGCTTTTATGTGTATTATATGGCGCACAACGAATACGACATTGCCTATAACATCGATATGGGAGATGCCGCAACCATCCGGTATATCACCGATGTGTTAAGCGGTGGCATGCCCGATGAGATTACGCGTGCGATGGTTCATGCGGTTTTCATGTCGAACAACCATGAACTTCATGAGCTTGCAGGGAAACTTCTGCTCGCGGCCAAGCTTCAGGAAGGACTTCGGCAGGCAATTTGCGAGACCTGTGACATGGGCCGTTTGGATGCATTCCGGTATATGATCGGCATCATTGCGGACAACGACCTGCTCCGGTTCTCTGCCGTGAAGCGTGCCGTCGGTACCTGGACGGGGCTGATGCCGGATGGCTGTAAGGACTTAGACCGTATCACCGGCAAGACGCTTTCGCTGATTATGGAATGCCTTGATGACACTAATGCACGTCGCACGGCATTGCAGTCGGACGATGTCATGAAGGTCTTCCTTGCGGTATGGGCAGAGTCTGTTCACAATGCCGATGCCGCAGTTGAAACGTTAAAGAGTATTGCGGAAAACGGGACGCATCCGCAGGTTATGGCAGCAGCTTATTTCGTGCGGGAACTGTTTTCAAAAACATATAAGTCGGAAGCTGCAAAAGCCTTTGTTACGGCACATTCCGGGGAGCCTGACGTGCTGGCTCTTTCCCTGCCGAATCTGTTTTCGGAACGGGTATTCCGAAGCACCATCGAAAGGGACGGCGCCGAGGCAGTGCTGTTAAGACAGTTTAGCGGAAGGCAGGAGGCGGAAGCCTTATACGGAAAACTGAAAGAGACGCTCTCGCAAATGCCGAAGAAAGCCATGGAATTTTCCCCGTGCGTATTCCCGTGGAACGCGGAGAAGATCACAAAGGGCGACATCATCCGTGCGTTGGTTGTCATTGCCGCGGTGCTTGAGGATGATTCGAAAAAGGATGAACTCTGCCCGCTTCTTGCGGATATTGATACGGCAACCTACTCAAAGAGTGCAGAAGTTGAACTTCTTCTGAGCGATCTGAAGACGGAGACGCAGAGAGATACCGCCGTAGCCGAGCTCGGCGGAAAAGAAAGCTTTGCCCGCGAATCGGCATATAAAATTGTCAGCAAGATGGAGCTCAATGAGAAGCAGTATCTGATGATTGAAGAGATGCTTCGCTTTAAGGCGTCCGATATCCGTGAGCGCGTAATCGGCCTTTTAATGAAGATGGACGATGACGGGCTGTATCGCTGCACGGAGCGTCTGATCTCGGACAAGAAGGAGGAAAAGCGCGCCGCAGGCCTCGATATCATCATGCAGACCGGAAAGGATGAGAACCGTAAGGCACTCTTTGAGCGCTGTCTGCCGCTTGCCGATCTGATTACGGAGCCGACCACCAAGGAACAGATCCTGATTGACCAGCTTCGTTCCGCCGCTGATTCTTCCGGGCAGGAGGCTGTGGAAGGACATGGCTTATATACGTCCGAAGACCGCTATGAACCTGTCCTTGACAAGGAGTATCTTGCGGAGTGCATCAACACGTTTAAGAAGTATTTTCCGGCGTCGGAACTGTTCGGCGACGGAAAAGCCAAGCCCGATACCCGTTTCCGGGATGTGCTGAAGGCACTCGATGACCTGATTGAAGAGCATCGTAATGATGAGTTTCAGGCGTGGAACGGAGACACGAAGCTCCTCGGAGGAACCGGGGTAAGCATCACGCTTGGCTTCGGGGAAAATGCGACGCTTGCATTTCCCGAGCTGTGGGAAGCGTTTTATGAAAAGCATCTTGCAAACGATTCCGTTTTACTTCTTCGCTCGGCTTTTGCGATGTTTGGCTGGCGGGATGAGAAGGAGTATAAGGAGTTCTTTAACGAACCCGTATTCCGGCTTTACGGACGGGAATTTGCCGAGATTCCGGTCCTTGCACATAAGCTTCAGGTAGAGAACGTGCTGACGTATCTCTTCAGGAACAAATTGGACAGCACCGAGCTTCAAAAAACCGGATTTGCCGTAATGTACGGTCTTTGGGAGCTTGCTTCGGATACGAAGTTCTTTGTGGCGGTACCGTCGACTGAAAATAAATACTGGAGGCAGACTTATCAATACCCCGAGAACGGCAAAATCTGCTCGGTGGAGGGAAGTCTGTACTGCCTGCTCCGCGATGAACGCATCAGTGTCATGAAATATAAAGCCCTGCAATACGGGAAAGAACAGTTCGCGAACGTATTCGCTCTTACGCATATGCTTTGCGAGCGGCTCGGAACGTATTTGTTCGGCGGAGCGGGAAGACAGTATAACCAATACTATACCAGGTACTATGAGGACCTTCCGGAAGCCTGCTATATCCGTGCCGCTTATGAGGGAATCATTTCGAAAGCATTCATGTACCGCCATTTCTTTGAGGAGTGTCCGGCTCTTTACGATACTGTGGAGACGCTGTGCGGAATCATCCGCCGGTACCGCGATATTGAGAGCGGACTGAAACGGTATATCTACGGGAAAGAGGCACGTGCTCTTTCGGATCTTCTCGGAGAGGAGAAGCCGCAGATTACGGACGAGAATCTTCCGTGTGTGGAATATGCCGCAGGCATCTATGAAAAACTGATCAATCTGATTCTCGACAGCGAACTGCGCCGCGGAGATTCCGCGACAGAGTTTACGCCGGTCATCGGGAAGGTCAGCCGTATATACGGTGCGGACCGCTTCGTGCAGATTCTTTCCGCACTCGGACGGGATACGCTTGAACGCTCAGGCGGATACGGCACCGAGATGTCCAAGCGAAGCAGTCTGTCGCATTTGCTTTCGGTATGCGTGCCTCGTGAGGGCGACAATGCGGAGAAGCTCCGGACATTGATCAAGGGAACCGACATCACGGACAAACGTCTCGTTGAAGCGGCGCTGTATTCGAATTCCTGGATTCCCGTTGTCGGGGAATACCTCGGTTGGGAAGGTTTTGAATCGGCCTGCTATTACTTCATCTCGCATATGAACGAGCGGTTCTCCGACCAGCAGAAGGCACTGTTCGCGAAATATACGCCGATTACAACCGAAGAGCTGAATGACGGAGCCTTCGATATCGACTGGTTCCGTGAAACGCTCGACACCATCGGCGAGAAGCGTTTTGACATGATTTACGACGCGGCCAAGTACATCACGGACGGCGCAAAGCACACGCGTGCCAGAAAATACGCCGATGCGGTCCGCGGCAAGCTGGCGCTTTCCGATGCCGAGAAGCAGATTCATGAAAAACGCAACAAGGATACGCTTATGGCATCCGCGCTGATTCCGTTCGCGGGCGACGAGGATGTTCTGTACCGCTACAAGCTTTACATGCAGTTCAGAAAGGAAAGCAAGCAGTTCGGCGCACAGCGGAAAGCAAGCGAGAACGTAGCTGTTGATATGGCGCTTCGTAACCTTGCGGAAAATGCCGGGTTCACGGACGTGACCCGTCTTACGATGCGTATGGAAACGATGATGTTCGATGAGATCCGTCAGCTGACCGAACCGCAGGCATTGGATGATATTTTCCTCAACCTTGTGATTGATGAGCAGGGGCAGTGTGACATTGCCTGCACAAAGGGCGGAAAGGAACTGAAATCCATTCCTGCGAAATATAAGAAGAGTGAGCTTGTCCTGTCGCTTTCGGAGACGAAGAAAGAGCTTAACGAGCAATACCGCCGCACGCGTCTGATGTTTGAGCAGGCGATGGAAGATATGACCGCGTTCACGGCAGGAGAGCTTGACGCGCTGACTGGTAATCCCGTTGTGGCTCCGATTGTGAAGAACCTTGTTTTCACGGACGACATGAAGTCCGGCATGCTTAGCGGACTTACGCTTCTTTCGGCAAACGGCGAAAGCCGCACGGTCAGCGCCGACGTACAGCTTCGTGTCGCGCACCCGTATGATCTTTATGCCGAAGGAAGCTGGAAAGACTGGCAGAAGCATCTGTTTGATCAAAAGATCGTGCAGCCGTTCCGTCAGGTATTCCGCGAGCTTTATGTGAAGACGCAGGATGAACTCGGAACGAAGACGTCCCTTCGCTATGCGGGCAATCAGATTCAGCCGCAGAAGACCGTGGCATGTCTGAAATCGCGCCGATGGGTTGCCGATGTGGAAGACGGTTTGCAGAAGGTTTATTACAAGCAGAATATCATCGCGCGCATCTACGCGCTTGCCGACTGGTTCTCGCCGGCCGACATTGAGGCTCCGACGCTTGAGTGGGTTGATTTCTTCAACCGTAAGAACGGGGAGCAGATGAAGATTGACGACATTCCGGATATCCTTTTCTCAGAGGTTATGCGTGACGTCGATCTGGCGGTCAGTGTTGCACACGCAGGCGGCGTCGATCCCGAGGCAAGTCACTCGACGGTGGAGCTTCGCCGTGCGGTATGCGAGTTTACTTTGCCGCTGTTCGGTCTGACCAATGTGACGTTCGAGAAGAATCACGCCCTGATCACCGGCGAGCTTGCGGATTATGCAATTCATCTCGGAAGCGGCGCCGTACACATTCAGGGCGGTCCCATGATCAACGTTCTGCCGGTTCATTCGCAGCACAGAGGCAGGCTGTTCCTGCCGTTTGTGGATGATGACCCGAAGACTGCGCAGATTATCAGTGAGATTCTGCTCTTTGCCGAAGACAAAAAGATTGCCGACCCGTTCATCCTTCAGCAGATTCGGGGCTGACGGTTTCACATTTTCCTCTGTTTCGGAAAATGTGAAAAAAGTTGTTGACTCTCACATTATGTGAGGGATTATCGTTATAGTGAGCTCAGAAAAACGTCCATGGAGGTAAGTAAATAGTGCTTAAAATAGGAGAGTTTTCAAAATTATCCAGAGTAAGCATCAGGATGTTACGCCACTATGATGATATCGGACTATTGAAACCGGCGGAAGTCGATGATTTTACCGGGTACCGTTATTATCACGAGGAACAGCTGATATCGGTCGGGAGGATCACGGCATTAAAGGATATGGGATTTTCCCTCGCAGACATCATCAAAATACTTGACAGTTACGATGACAGGGAAAAGATGGAGGAATTTCTGTCTGCAAGACAGAGAGAACTGTCGCAGCTTTCCAAAGAGACGGAATACAAACTGATGCTTCTGGAAACGGCCCGAAAGAGGCTGAGAAGGGAGCAGAAAATGAGTTTTGATGTAACAGTAAAAACAATACCCGAGAGATATGCGGCCACGGTTCAGATGGTGGTTCCTCACTATGAAGATGAGGGAATGCTGTGGGGCGTCATGATGGGAGAGTGCAGGAATCTTGTACCTGCGGATCCGTGTCTGGCGGCTGCGGAATTCCTTGATGATGAGTACAAGGAGGAAAATATCGAGATCATCGCATGGATGACCGTAAACGGGACTTATAAGGATACGGAGCATGTGAAGTTCAAGACGCTTCCCGCCGTGAAGGTTGCCAGCTGCATGATCAAGGGAAGCTATGATCAGATGGGGGAAGCCTATGCAACTGTGGCTTCCTGGATTAAAGAAAACGGTTATAAGATGAACGGACCGATGTTTAACATTTATCATGTGAGTCCGGCGCAGACACAGAACCCTGACGAGTATGTGACGGAAGCCTGTTTTCCTGTAGAGTAAACAGTAAACATGTCGAGGAGCTTAACGGCTCCCCGGCATGTTTTTTCTTGTGTAACGGTAAGCAGTTTGTTATAATGAAAATGTGTCCGGCCGCGGGGTGGTTACGGAGCCCGCAGGCGGTGATTAACGGGCGAGCCGGGCACTTAGGAGGATAGGGCTACATGCTGAATCAGTTCTCGAGAACACAGTTATTATACGGGGCGGAAGCGATGGAAAAGCTTGCGTCTTCCCGCGTTGCCGTCTTCGGAATCGGCGGAGTGGGAGGATATGTCGTGGAGGCCCTTGCAAGAAGCGGCGTCGGGACTTTAGATCTGATTGACGACGACAAGGTCTGTCTTACCAATATCAACCGTCAGATTCTTGCGACAAGGAAGACAGTCGGACAGTACAAAGTGGCTGTGGCTGAGGAGCGGGTGCATGAAATCAATCCCCAGTGTACGGTCAATACCTACAAGACGTTCTTTCTTCCGGACACGCAGGACCAATTTGATTTTCGCGAATATGATTACGTTGTCGATGCAATCGATACCGTTACCGGAAAGCTTGCCATCGTAGAGAAGGCGAAGGAGGCCGGTGTTCCGGTCATCTCCTCCATGGGCGCCGGTAACAAGCTGGACGCCTCGCAGTTTGAAGTGGCCGACATCTACAAAACATCCATCTGTCCGCTTGCAAAAGTGATGCGCAGAGAGTGCCGTAAGAGGGGCATTAAATCCCTCAAGGTTGTATACTCGAAGGAGGAGCCGGTCACGCCGCTTGAGGATATGTCCATCAGCTGCCGGCAGCATTGCATCTGCCCTCCGGGGACGGCGCGGAAGTGCACGGAGCGGAGAGACATCCCCGGTTCGACGGCATTTGTCCCGTCCGTTGTCGGGCTGATCATAGCCGGAGAAGTGATCAACGACTTGACAGGAATAAAGAGAAAGAAATAATGCGGAAGGCACGGATTATAAGCATTCTACAAGTGTAGAAATGGCATTTTCCACAGACCATTCAAGCAAATAAGGAGGAGCAAACCATGCCGCTGATTGATGCGAAGTTCACGGTTAAGGTGGACGACAGTAAGAAAGAAGAGATTAAGAGTGAGTTCGGGAAGCTGATTGCAACGCTTCACAAGGGAGAGACCTATCTGATGGTCGGCATCCAGGACGGTTATGACCTTTGGTTTGGCGGGAAGAAGCTCGACAGAGGCGCTTACGTTGAGGTTGCGCTTCTCGGAAATGCTCCCTCGGAGGATTACAGCAAGCTGACCGGGCAGATCTGCGACCTGCTTTCCGAGAAGCTTTCGATTCCGGGCGAGGCCGTGTATGTGACCTATCATCCGCTTACGGACTGGGGCTGGAACGGAAAGAATTTCTGAAAAATGTGACAACATATGACCATTGAAAAGGCAATCGAGCAGACAACTTCGAAAGGAGCGTACCGGATTGCCTTTTTTGGAATACGGCGTGGCATTTTCCGGAGTAAGCGATCTTCAGGGAGATCTACCGGAGGGCTGCGGACATCGCGCATGCAATAAGAGGAAATAATACATGATACTGATATTCGACCTTTTTCAAACGCTTCTTGAGGATATCCGGATAGATTTTAATATCGGATTACGGGCTTTCTGGGAGAAGTATTATAAGGACAAGTGTTCGTTTGATGACATCAAGGCTTACGGGGAAGAATTATTCGTTCATATGGTGAATCTTCATAAGCAGGGGCTTGAATTCCCTTTTGTGAAGGATGAAGTCCCGATGTATGCCGAAAAGTACGGCGGGGATGTCATAAACATGAGCGTGGAAGAGGAAGCGGAGTTTTTGATCAGGTGCAATGAAGAGAGAGTTTACGACGGTCTTCCGGAGATGCTTGAGCTTTTCACGAAGAAAGAAATCCCCATGTTTGTGCTGTCCAACAGCGGATTCAGAGCAGACGCGCTGCAGTTGCTGCTTGATTTTCACGGCATAGGAAAGTATTTCAAAAAGGTTTGGTCAAGTGCGGATTTCGGAAAGGTAAAACCGTCAGCCGATTTATTCAATATGGCGATTGGGGAAATCCTGAAACAAAACCCTGACAGTACCAAAGAAGACATGCTGTTTATCGGAGATACCTATGAAACTGATATAACAGGTGCTCATAATGCCGGTCTTAAAAGCGTGTGGATTAATCGGAAAAACGCACCGGATGTTAATGACTTTGCCACATATCAAATCAAGGATGTAACGGAACTTCGGCAATTCGTACCATGCGTTCACGATTAACCCGGAGGTAAAGGCATTCATAAGGGCAGACCTAAAACTGATTTCGAAGCAATGGGTTCTGATAAATCTGAGAGGGAACTAAGGGGGCAGACGGCCATGAGCGGACTTTTGTTTAATCTGTTTGATTACGATGCAGTCATCAGGGAATGCAAGAAGAAATACAATCTGCAAAAGAAAGATGATCATTTCTGGCTGATCAGGGACGACCTTCTCTTTCATTTCTGGCCAAAACTGCAGCGGATTGACAGTAAGTTCAGACTATACGCGGGTATCTGTTTCAAGCCTCTTTATGCGGATGAAATCAGATGGGAGCTTTCTTCGCAAATGGCTTACGGTGAAACAAATGAGCATTTTTCCTACGGATTTCATGCAAAACAACCGACAAGCCACAGGATTACCGGGCTTCCGGGACCGGAGAAGATTCTTCATGACAAGTGGGTTTGGGTCGAATGCAGTAGCACCGAAGAGTTGCAGACGGCAGTTGAAAAGGTAATTGAGGAGCAGCTGCAGATCATTGAAAAGATTACCGAAGAGGATTACCGTACGGAAACGGAACTGTCGATGATCAATATTTTCAGAGCCATCCGGCACAACGACCATAAAACCGCATTGCGTTTAATTTGGCAGATTAAGGGTCAGGGGTTGAAATGGTGGTATGAAATAAAAAAGGTTCCGGCAAAGGACAGACCGTATAACAAAACACCGGACGACGAAGGCGCCATAGATTGCTATTACCTTTATCGAAATCCGCTCCTTGTTTTCGTGTTGAAGAACAAGAACCGAATGAAAGAGAACGTAAAAGCGAACCGCCTGTTTGAAGTGCCGGGAAAAGAAACATTGACCAAAGAAACGTAACAGGCTTGTTCGGATAAGTCATGTAACGGGAGACAAAATGGAAGACAAGTATGGAAAATTGTGCGGCCTGATGAATGCCTTGGTGCTGGTCCTGCTGTGGGCAATCTGCATTGTTTTGGTATTTCTGCTCACTGACAGTTGGATTTTGCGGATAGGTGTCAGTCTCATTTTACTTCTGCTATGTGCCTGGCTGGAAGAACGAATTCTGTCATCCTGTATCAATAAATTCGTGGAAAGATTGCTTAAGAAACATTAAAAAAACAGAGGAAATGGATAAGGAGTATGAGGAACTTCTTCGAAACATGCTCGAGAACATGGATAATTGAAGATTATTGACGGTTCGGAGTGGAATCGGATCTGATGGGGCTGAATAATGAATAACGAATGTTTACTCGGAAGGTTATTATATATAGGCTTTTGTGCGGAAAAAGGCAGATGCGGCACAACCAGATGGCCGATTGGCTATAAGCATAAGCTAAGAATGCATCTTTCGGAGCTAATGAAGCTTGTGATGGTATTTGTCAACGCAGGCGATAGCCAAAAAGTGATTGACGATTTCAGAAAGAACTGTAAAAAGAAAAAATCAATCTGGAAATATTACGAACATCTGGAATGGGATAATATTACAGTATCAGGTACGGTAAATAATGCTTTTCCGGATATTACCGAATACATGCGCACGCTATTGGAAGCAGCACTTCACGAATTGAATCAAACAGGAACGGATACAGTTAAGGTCAGTAAACTGTTGAGGTGCCTGCATAATCTTCCGAGAGTTTTTCCCGATGAGAACGGAAGGCGTATATCGGAAAAAGATGCGATTGCTTTCATGTTATTGAATGCAGATGATGAAATTAAGGCCATGCTGCGGAATGATACAGATAAGAAGGAAAATGAGAAGCCTGCGGAGTTGAAGAGATAAACGGGAGGGATTCAATGCAATTCAAAGAAGGACTCGGCTGGAAGGCGTGTTACGACGAGGAGCGAAACGTCTACACGGCGCAGAGAGGTTGGAGGGGCTTCTACCAGCTTTGTGAGATTGATGCGGAGACGTACAATAAGCTCGGTGGGGAGGAAGACCCCGATAAGCTGATTGGCAGCGGCAGAGTTTTGTTTGAGTCCGATGATGATTACTATACGCAGCGGTATTACAGGGTTGTAGATGAAAAATACGACGAACTGGCACCGTGGTCGAGAGCAAAATGGATAGCCGGAAAATCCGACGCTCTCGATAAGAGAGAGCAGGTCACCGGACGGTTTCCGGGCGTGGCATTTGCCTACGGAAGGGCGGATGATAACAGTGCACAGTATTTCGGAGTTTCCGATGAGGAGAGTGGGCTCCGGGTGGATGAAAAAACGATTTTCCCGGCTTGTTCCGTGTCGAAGTTCGTCACTGCGATATGCGTGATGAAATTGCAGGAACGGAAGCTGCTGGACGTTGACGAAAGAGTGAATGAATATCTTGGTCAGTGGAAGCTCCTTTCCCCAAGCGGAGAAGAAAGTGGCGCAACAATCCGGGCCGTCCTGAGTCATACTGCCGGAATTAAAGACGGCGAAGAGGCATTTTACGGATTGCGAATCGGAGACCCGGAGGTCAGTCTGTCTGATATTTTGGAAGGCCGCACGACATACAATAACCGGCCGGTGAGAGCGGAGCAACCGCAAGGGGCAGCTTTTGAATACTCCGATGCCGGCTATTGCGTTCTGCAGCAGATGATTCAGGATATTACAGGCAAAGAGTTTTCCGTACTGCTCAGGGAAATGATATTTGAAGAGCTGGGGATGGAGCACACGTTTTTTGCTTCGCCGGCCGAAAGAGAAAAGCATCAAGCGATTATGGCAACCGGCTATGATGACATCGGCATGCCGATTCCGGGAAGATACCCTGTGACACCGGATCTTGCCGCATCCGGATTGTGGAGCACCCCGAAAGACCTATTGAAGCTGGCTGCAGAATTCATACGCGCCGTGAAGGGGGAAAGCACATTTTTAAAGGCTGATTCCGCCCTCGAAATCATAAAACCGGTGGAGAATTATCCGTGGACAGGGCTCGGCGTGTTCCTTGACGGAACGGACACACTGGTCTCAAAAGGATGGGGAGAAAACGGACAGTGCATGATGAAGGTGCACCTCCGGTCCGGCGAGATTTCTGTCGTAATGACCAACAAAAAACCGGGCACGGATCAGGCGGAATCCGGTGTCGAATGGCTGACGGACAGCTATGTTTGGTTCATGTAGAAGTCGTATTTTTCAGTAAAGGTGGTATCTGAAATGAAGGATAAGACAGAAATGATACTTTACAAAAACGGCTACATTGTAGTTACTGTTAACAGTTATTTCCCGTTTTCTTATAAAGCGTGGCCGTTAAATCGGATCGAGGATGATACTGCAAAAAAGTTAACCGAGGAAGCGGATGAGAGATGGTTTATAGTTTACGCGATGCATGAAATTGCCCCGGATCTTGATTATGTCCGGCGTTATGCGGATTGCTGCAGGAAAATGGGAATAGAACCGGTGGTGCTTCTCGTTGAAACTCCGGAGAAGGGTTTTGTGGTGAACGATGAAATAGTTCCCAAAGAGATTTTGGGATTTGACTGTATCGGAACGGTCGGATTTTCCTATTTGAAGACGGATGTCGGGGTATCAACGGAGGGTCTACCTCTCAATAAATACGGATTGTTTGACTCGCAGGAAGATGCTTTGGAGTACGGAAGAAGACGAAGAGAAGTAATCGCATCAGGAGTAAATCTGGAGGATTATTGGGAGGAAACCCCGATCAGACTAAGCGTGATACAGATATAGTTTTATTGCGGAATAGGGTGGAGACAAGATGAGATTGAGAGAATGGACATTTACTATTGATGATTCGAAAGTTGAGCATAAAGTTACGGATATTCTCCTTTATTCTGATGACGATGAGAAGATTGAATTGGAGTTTAAGCCTGTCTTTATGCCTGAGAATGATGAAATGAGTTGGGAAGACTGGAATTGTTTTGACAGTATCAGAGTATATAAGACTGACTATGAGAAACTCTTGCTTTCTTCAATCCAATCGGTGTTTCCGGTTGTCGATCCTGATCCAAATGGCTGGGGACTTCAGGAAGAACTGGATCTGACTTCTCCGAATTTCTTAGGAAAAGAAGATTGGAACAAAACTATAGATGTACTCTTAAATCGCAGTAAAACGGCCACTGATCAAGAGAAAGGGTTTTATGATTTATTCATTAAGTACCTTAGAAGCTTTTTGGAAGTCAGTGACTATTTCTGCATAGAAGGTAATCTGTAAATAATATGCTTGCCGGGACAGCCTGGAAGCAATGACGAGGGAAAAATGAATTCAACAGAGGCAAAACAAATCCTGAAGGATAATTTTGAATGCAAAGAAAACAGTCTGATTTATCTTCTTCATGAAAAGAACATGTTCTCAACAGAACAGTTTTGGAAATACTATGATAGCATTTCTGTATTGGCTGAAACTGATGAAGAAAAGTCGATGAATACTGCGATGCAAATTACTGAAAGCTATCAGGATATCCTGAAATATTTCATTTTCCATCTTGATTCTCATGACGGATATAAGATCGCAAACTTTCCTCAAAACTATTATGATTACATGGATAGAATTGAATATGCCATATGGGCATATTTCAAAGGAGATGTAAAGTGGATAGATGAAGCCATGTTTGAGTTACAAAGATAGCCACGTAACTCGCAAGATACTTGAGCTAGAAACTTTGAATTATGTTTACGAATAGAAGGAGGCAGAAAAGCATGTCAGATAAGTATACTGAATTGGAAAAACGGGTAAAGATTCTTGAGGAAATGTTAAAAGGATTCCTGCAATCAGAGGGAAATGAGATTCATATACAATTAGAGCACTGCCAGGGGGATTTAATTATTGGTGATAACTGTGAAATAAATTTATCGCAGTGTCCTGTGGGCACAATAATTCCCGGCAGTATAGATGATACGGATTCTATGATTGATGATTTAGAGGGTCGAATTGATGATCTGAATAGTGAAATTGATATGATTGAGAGTAGAATCGATGCTGCAGAGGACCTTGCAGAGCAAATAAAGTCATCGTTAGATTAATCACTCGCAAGATAGCTGTGAAAGGATTGTATCATGTCATAAAGGAGTGAACGGATGAATCGGATATTAAGCGATATAGTTTCTGTCATAAAGGACGAGCTTTCAAAGAACCTGCCTGATGTAAAACAGACAGATCTTGAGAACGACGGAGCCGTGTTTTACATGAATGGCAAAAACGGTACGGAATACGACTGGTTTGTAAATGAGCATTTGCCGTCTTTTATGGTTTTTTACGACAACGAAGAGAAATTGGGTGCTGCTAAGGCGAATGTATATGACAGCGGCGATGTCATGCTGTATCTTTACGATGACGGGGGAAAACATTTGGTAAAAGAAATCCCGGTCGCTCTTGATATAAACGATGAGGATCTGCTCGCGCTGGCGGTCATTCTGAGAAATAATGCTGATGAGAAGATGATTTGGGACGCTGATGTAGAATCTATATCCACGGATTCTGATCCTGCAGCGGATGAAGTACAGACCTTCCTTGACCACAGAAAATACTGCGAGCCCTCGATCAACAGAAAGAGACTCATGTCAAAGTATGCATATGTGTCCAAAAGGATAATTGAGGATGGCTGGAAAGTCGGGTATATGCGACGGAGTGATTCGACCGAAGATGATGACAGTGGCTGGGAATTCTACAGCGGAGATGAAGACGATGAATATATGAACGATGACGGAAACTGCTTGTGCTATCCGGTACATGTGATTGTCAGCATAGACCCGGTTTTGATGAAGTATATTGAAACTCCGGCGGAAGTGAGTCTCGTGCGGGTATCATCCGATGAGTTTGAGGAAGATCAAGGGCAGCAAATACACACGGAGCAGTGGAAGAACCAGTGAGAATCCAAACGGGATGCCGGTTTATGTTTATGTGGCGATTAACTTTCAGTATTTCTAAATAGATGAAACGGTAAATCGGAATGAATTTTTCAAATTTAATTGTAGGAGCGTGATTGAAGCTGGCTATGTCTGTACTAATTGAATTATTTATGACATTCGCCAAAATCGGGTTGTTTACTTTCGGCGGAGGATACGCGATGCTTTCGATTATTGAGGACATCTGCGTTGAAAAGAAAAACTGGATTACCCATGACGAGATGA
>JAEEGK010003870.1_pt1 | contig 36954 bp, 59 predicted proteins | sample 8958771 | NCBI WGS metagenome assembly JAEEGK01 (sample SAMN16246547, study PRJNA631951) | gut metagenome | biome: gut microbiome; feature: rumen; material: SC-attached | host: Bos | place: Iran: Karaj | collected 2018-10 | reverse complement strand
CCTTAAATTCACAGAAAAGGCAAAAACGAGATTTTCAGAATTCCGAAAATCAAAAAATCGGAGGTAATGACAATGCCAGCAAAAAAGACGACAAAAACCACAGAAAGCAAGACGGAAAAGGCCGTTAAGAAGGCCTTAGTCAACGTTTCACTTTTGAACATGAGAAAAGAACCCAAGGGCGACATTATCGCAACGCTGAACGAGGGAACAGTCCTGACAGTGATCGAAGACGCCGGAGAGTGGCTTCGTGTTGAAACTAAAAAAGAGAAGAAGAAGCTCGAGGGCTTCGTAATGAGCAAGTACACAAAGGAGGCATAAATGTACGCCTTTAGAAACGACAAAAGCCAGTGGAATCTTGGCAATTGGGATAAATTTTGGGTAGCAAACACGGATTTTATTCCGGGAGTAGCAGCAGACGATTCTGCCATAAGAGAACGGTTTCCCGATAAATTTGTTTGCAAGTACGATATCCAATCCGCAGGTGGAGACGCAACCCTGTTTTTAAAATCAGTATGTGAAGGAACACAGAACCCTGCGTTATTATGGGCAGTGTTACACAACACATCAAACACCCATCTCGGCGTTTATGGACTTTACGAACTTACAGAAGAGGAGCAAGAGGACGCAATTGTAATCGAAGATGTATTTTTCCAAAACGAATACATCTATATCGTTGCATCAGAGCGCCCGATTTCCTACATTTGGTTTGCTATAAAAGGAGCTTAAAATGGCAAGTGGTGGTAATATTACACGAGGATACAAGGCACAAAAGGAAATGCCTATAAAAGAAAGAATATATCTATATTGCAGAGGCAGGAGAAACCCAAATATCACAGGCGGATGGGAATCAAAAGGATATTCTAACGAGATTAATACAAGGGATATAATAGCACCATCAGAGCGAGTCGGCGGCGAAGGGAGCTGGCCCAATGCAGGCTCGTGGTTTATTTTCCCTGAGCCAAATGCAAGCGAACAGGCAGGGAAGTGTTTTGTTATAGGGACACAAGTCCCCGTCAATCTCGATGCGAAAAGATATTTAGTGATTGAAGCAAAGGCCGCAACCAGTGGCGGCACAGGGTTAGCGGTAAAATTATCGAGAACAAAAGAACTCGATGATGACGGGCTATATATTATTCCGTTCAATACGACAGAATACAAAAAAGAATTCATCGATTTAAGAGCAGACGGTAATATTACTGGAAACAGGTATGTAGTATTAACAGCAGGGCTCAATGGATGGACAACCCCTTCTGAATTTGATATAAAAAGAGTCTATTTAACGAATGAAAAGGAAGACGGAGATATAGAAATTACATACAACAGAGGGGATAATATTTCGCTATGGGAAAATAAGCCCGATGGAAATATCAACCCGATAGCTCCCGTGTTCGACACAGACCATATAGAGATGTATTCTGCGGACAATAGATATTGCGCCATGAGGACAGCAAGAGTATTTACTAATCTCGGGAACAAAAGGAGATTAGGAATATTATACAATGGCATCGAAATAAACGAAGAAGCAACGTCAAGCTTATATTTTGCAATCGAAAACGCAGACACTGGGACCAACTTAACTTCCGCAGGCAATCATCCAAGCACGGGATTAAATACGAAATACTTCGGCTTGTACGGTTACTGGGACAAGAGACCAGATGCAGGAGAATACAAGATTGCAATCGAAGTGGGATGGAACAGCAAAATCGACATATTAGCGGTATGGTTGGAATAGAAAATTGCACCGGTGCAAATCGCCGGGAGGAACTGCTGACTGCAATCAATCACGATCCTGCGCTGACTCCGCTCGTTGAGGACGCCGTTTACTTGGAAGAGCAGCTGGACGAGCTCCGGAAGCTTCCCAAAATCGTGATACATCCAAAAGATCCTTGCAAGCAGAAGACCACACCGGCCGCCAAGCTCTACAAGGAACTTTTACAGCAGTATACCAACATAATCAAAATATTAACCAGGAGTGCGGACGCCGACGAGGCAGAGGAAGAGAGCCCTCTTCGAAAGTGGGTGAGAGCTCATGCTGATTCAGAATAAAACCATATGGACTCCCGACAATTCCGAGCTGCTTCGCTACAAGGCACAAGCCGAGAGCGGCGAAGTAGTAATCGGTCAGGAGCTATGGCTCGAACTTAATAACCTCGCTGAGGACCTGAAGAACGACCGCTACGTGTACAACACGGAAGCGGCCGTTTTGCGAATGGACTTCATGCAGAACTGTGTAAGACTCACAAAAAGCCCGTTTTACAACAAGCCTATGATACTTATGCAGTGGCAGAAGGCATTCATCGAGGCTGCGTACAGCTTCAAGATGGCTGAAGAGTCCAAAGCCAAAGGCATCCTGATAGACCGCTTCAAGAAGATACTTCTTTTGATTGCTCGTAAGAACACCAAGAGCGAAACAAGTAGCGGAATGGGCTTATCCGAGTTTGTAGTCGGTCCCGAAGGCGCTGACATAGTAGCAAGCTCGAATGATGATGCACAGGCTTCAATCGTTTATGATGCAATCGACACGATGCGACAACTCATAGATCCGAGAGACCTCGACACCAAAAGAAACCAGCGCTACATCCTCAACAAAGCAACAAATACCAAGATTTTTAAATTATCGGACCGCACCAAGAACAAAGAAGGCCGAAACATCGATTTTGCAATTCTTGATGAAGTCCATGAGATGAAGAAAAACATCATTGCGAAGTCTATTGAGCAGAGCCAGTCCTTGAAGGACAACCCGAAGCTCATAATGATAACGACTGAGGGATTCGTCGAAGATGGATATCTTGACGAGGAACTCAAGAAAGCCCGGTCAATCATTTACAGAGAAGATCCCGACGACGTAGCCGGAGAACGAGAGCTTCCCTGGTTATACACTCAGGACTCGGAAAAAGAAGTGTGGACCGGTACCCGAGAAAATAGATTGTGGGAAAAATCAAACCCAACACTCGGAATTGTAAAAAATTACTCGTACTTGGAAGAACAGGTCGCAGTCGCTCGCAAGAGCAAAGCAGACCGTATCTTCGCGCTTGCGAAAGATTTCAACATCAAGCAGAACGAAGTCACCAGCTGGCTCGACTACGAAGATTATAACTACGAGAGCGAATACGACATCGAGAAGCTTCGAGGCCGCATAGCAATCGGAGCAGTCGACCTCGCAGAGACTACAGACCTTTGCGCAGCCAAAGTCATGGTAATGCTTCCGGAAGACTCAAACAAGTACATTCTCTCTCACTACTTCATACCGGAAACCAAGCTCGAAGAGTCAAACGACGAACGAAGCGGAGCGAAGTACAAGGAATGGAGAGACGCAGGTCTCCTGACGGTTACGGAAGGCGCAGACGTAGACCTTGCAGTCGTAGCAGACTGGTTTTACAAGATTTACACAGATTACGGCATTAAGCTTTGGAAATGCGGATACGACCAAAGATTCAGCAAAGACTGGATTAACCGCATGGAATATTATGGCTGGATGAAAACGGGCGGAGACGATACAGACCTGGTTATGATTAATCAGAATGCCCCGACGCTTTCCACGGCAATAAAGCTCACAGAGTCCGAACTCAAGCGGAGCCTTGTGAGATTCAATAACAATGACATGGACCGCTGGTGCTTAGGCAATGCCGGTCTTACAGTCGCAAACTCAATCGGTCAGGTCTTGCTCGTAAAGATATCGCCTGAAAAGCGAATCGACGGAGCCGTAGCCCTGGCCATTTTATATGAAATGTACAGGCGCTATAGAACAGACTTCAAGGCGCTTGCAGAGAGGACTTAAAAAGATGGGATGGTTCAGTAATCTATTTAAGAAGGCCCCAAGCGATAAGCGCTTTGCAAAGACGATGAACGGCTTCTTGCCAATATACGCACAATTTGGAACGAATATATACGCTTCGGATGTCGTACAGCAAGCCGTTTCGTGCATTGTAAAGGAAATCAAGAAGCTCCGCCCGATGCATGTCAGATATACGGGATCGAATCCGAACCCTGTACTGGATTCAACAATTCAGTCAGTGCTCGAAGATCCTAACCCCGTAATGACGACATCGGAATTCTTGGAAAAGGTCGGATGGCTCCTGATGCTTAACTATAATGCATTCATCATCCCGACATACCGAACATGGACAGATGGCAACGTCGAGCGCCGGTATTACGACGCGCTGTATCCGATAAACCCCACACAGGTCGACTTTATCGAAGACGCAAGCGGAAAGCTCTTCGTTACGTTCACTTTTTGGAACGGCGAAAAAACGACAATCAAATATGATGATTGTATTCATATCAAGTACAGGTACTCAGTAAACGAGTACATGGGCGGCAATATGCTCGGCCAGCCTGACAACGAGGCACTCCTGAAGACGCTCGAGCTTAACGACCAGCTACTTAAAGGAATCGCTAAAGCGATGAAAGCCAGCTACGCAGTCAACGGAGTGGTCAAATACAACACGCTACTTGATGAAGGGAAGACGGAAGCTGCGCTCGCAGAACTTGAAAGGAAGCTCGCAAGCAACGAAAGCGGATTCCTTCCGCTGGATTTAAAGACAGACTTCACGCCGCTCCCGAAGCAGACACAGATCGTACAGGAAGACACACTCAGATTTATTGATGAAAAAATCCTTCGAAACTTCGGCGTGCCGCTTTGCATCTTAAAAGGCGACTACACACCGGCTCAGTACGAAGCATTTTACCAGAGCACAATTGAAGACATCGTAATCGCATTCTCGCAGGCCTTTACAAAGAAGGTATTCACTAAGAGAGAGCGAGGATACGGCAATAGAATTAAGTTTTACACAAAAGACCTGGTATTCATGTCAATGGACCAAAAACTCCGCATGATTGAGATATTAAGTCCTACAGGCGGCATGTTCGAAAACGAAAAGAGATCGGCGCTCGGAATGGCTCCCCTCCCGGAACTTGAGAACGTGCGCTACATGAGTTTAAACTGGATAAACGCAGCAGACGCCAGCGCATACCAGACAGGCAAAGAAAACGTTAACGTCGATATTGTCGACGAAGAAAAAGAGGAGGTATAAAAATGCCCGATAACAATGGAGTACAGTACACCAACCCTCCGCAGAGCAGAAACGAGGCAATCCTTGAATCGATGATTGCAGGAACCCCATACACAGCCCCTCCGCAAAGCCGAATAGAAGATTTACTCATCCAAATAAAAAACCAGGGAATAGGCGGCGGAGGACTAACACAAGACATAAAAGAGGCACTCCTTGACTGCTTCGCACATGTAGCATGGGCGACACCAAACGGACAAACATATTATGATGCGTTAGAGGAAGCATTAAACGGACCGCCCAAGGAATTGCTAAGCATATCGGCGGTAAAGACCAAAACGACATATTATGAAAATGAGGTTTTCGACACCTCGGATCTGACAGTCACTGCGACATTCTCAAACGGAGAACAAGAAGATGTGACAAGAGATTGCGAAATCAACTCAGGAGCTATTGACACATCGGTAACAGGAACTCAAACCCTTCCAATTGCATTTACATACGGCGGAGTCACAAAAACAACATCGATAACGATAACAATAGAGGCAAGGCCAATAACGGTAGAGCTTACATCGATAAGTGCTACAAAAACGCAGACGGTATTTGATGAAGGCGACACACTCACAACGAACGATATAACCTGCGTAGCGAACTTTTCAGATGAAAGCAGCAACGAAGTAAACGATTATGTGATCGACACATCGCAAATAAACATGAGCGCCGAAGGCACATACCCACTTGGAATCTCATATACATACAATGGGATCACCAAAACAACAACTATTTCGATTACAGTAGCAGCGGCAGGGCAAACACCTCGCGGAGCAATAGACCTCACTTTCACTCAAAACAAGCAGCTCTCTCGTTTTGATGGAACTATAAAATCAAAAGACAATTATGCATGCACAGAAGCATATACTGACATATATCCGAACATGACGTATACAATTACATCAGCGACAACGACTGGATATAGTGTCGATATAGTCTTCTATTCATCTTCAAATGTTTACGTGGGATACGTGCAGACGAAGAACGGAGTCTTGAACGTACCCGAAGGCGCTGCGAAGTTGAGAATTGGATGTTATCCAAACGCTAACGCAAGCCATATCACACTTACAGAAAGTTAAAGGAGGCAATGATGAGCGTTTACAATATAGCCGGAAATACAATTGCTGAATCCACTGGGGATGAATACAAAAAGGGACTCGTGGAAATATTTAAAAGAATGGGAGTTATTGGAGACTCGCTTTCTTGTGGATTAATGAATCTCGACGGTTCCCTTGCAGATTTTAAAAAATCGTGGCTCAGTTTTATGTGTCAAAGGTACAACATCCCAGCAGATAATTTTGCAAGGGGAGGAATTACCACAAAAACGTGGCTAACTTCTACCCTTAAATCAACACTTGAAAATGCTGAAACTGCTTGCGATGCATATTTCATCGCTTTGTGTACAAATGACTACGGAGAAGAATACCCGATAGGAAGCGCATCTGATGCTGCTGGCGCAGACAGCTTTTGCGGATATTACAAGCAGATAATATCCGTAGTAAGGGCAAAGAATCCCAATGCAACAATATTTTGTGTATCGCCATACTCAAACAGTAGTAGCATGAAAGGATTTGCGACGGCAATAAAAAATATATGTGATTTATACAATTATTGCTTTTATGTGGATTTTGTAAACAATTCCGCGCAGGAAATCCACATCTCGCCATATGTAGGTGGTGGACATTATTCACAACTTGGATATTTTTTCATTTCAAAAGATATGGAGGTAATTGTAGATAATATAATTGCTGATTCTAAAAACAAGAATTACTTCCAGATGCTACCGTATGGGGACCAATAGGAGGCGACATGAAACACAAAGACAAGAAAGAATTTGAACGTCGAAACTATTCTTTCGAAGTCAGGGCCGAAGAAAAGGAGGGCGGCGGTAAGATAATTACCGGCCGCCCCATTGTATACGGTTCCCGGACTGACATGGGATATTTTGATGAAATAATTGACCAGGGCGCACTCAATGAGACAGACCTCACTGACGTGCGTTTTTTAGTTAACCACAACATCGACATGATTCCGCTTGCACGCTCACGTCGCAACAACGGAAACAGCACCATGCAGCTCTCAGTCGACATGCAGGGCATGTCAATCGACAAGATCGAGCTTGACACAGAGAACAACATGGACGCTCGCGCATTATATAGCGCAGTCGAAAGAGGCGACATCACCGGAATGTCATTTATGTTTACCATTGACGACTACGAGTGGGAAGACCTCGAAAAAGAAAGACCTTTGCGCCGAATTAAGAAGATAGGAACGGTTATTGAAGTATCAGCTGTAACCTTCCCGGCTTATGAGGCGACAGAGATAAATGCTCGATGCAAGGAGGCGCTGGAGAGCGCACGAGCTGCACTGGAGAGTGCACGCGAAGCAAGAGCAAAGGCTCCGGAGGGAGACCTTGAACTATTAAAGTTAAAAGCACAAGCACTTTCCATGTAAGGAGGAAAAAGAAACATGAAAAGAAAAGAACTTCTCGAAAAGAGAAAGGCTCGTCTCGAGGCTAAGAAGGCAGACCTCCAGGCAAGAGCAAACGCATCAACCGACGCTGCAGAAGTAAGAGACATTCTCGGCAAGATTGAAGAAGTAAATGAAAACATTAAGGACATCGAGGACGAGCTCGAAGTCCTGGCTGAAGAAGCAAGAAGCGCTGCACCCGTAGCAGTCGGCACAGAAGTGCCTGCAGCAGCTACAATCGTAGGCGCTGCACAGAGAAGCTTCAAGCAGGAAGCAGCTCCTGCAGAGGAAGACGAAGATCCTACCGCATCCGTTGAATACCGTAAGGCATTCATGGCATATGTACAGCGCGGTACCGTAATGCCTGACAAATTCGTCAAGAGAGCAGGCGAAGCTTCCACCACTGCAGATGTAGGCGCAGCTATCCCTGTAACCGTTATGAATGAAGTAATTAACACCGTTCGCAAGCGCTATGGCAACCTCTACACCAAGGTTAGAAAGACCAATGTTCCCGGCGGCGTTAAATATCCCGTTGGTGCGCTTCAGGCAACATTTAAGTGGATTACAGAGAAGACCTCTTCCCCGAAGCAGGAAGCCGGCAAGCTTGGCGATGTAACATTCGCATACAACACAGCTGAAATCAAGGTATCCGTATCCTTCCTTGTAAACATCTTAACTCTTTCCGCTTTTGAAGCAGAGCTCGCAAAGATTATCGCAGTAGCATATCTTCAGGCAATGGACACCGCAATCGTACTCGGATCCGGAGACGGCGCTCCTCTTGGTATCTTAAAGGATGCAAGAGTTACAAACACCATCACTATGACAGCAGCTGATTTCTCGAACTGGCAGAAGTGGCGCGAGAAATTCTTCGCAAAGCTTCCTCTCGGATACAGAGCAGGCGAATTCATTTTCCCTCTTTCAACCGTAGAATCCAAGCTTGCAACAATGGCTGACTCAAACGGTAATCCCATTTTCAGACAGGCAACAGGCCTCGAGGTTAATGATGGCGATGCTGTGAACCCTAACGGCAGCTTCTTCGGAAGAGCAATTTCTCTTGTTGAGCCCGACATTCTTCCCGACTTCGATACAGCAAGCGCGAACGACATTGTCGGTATCTTCTGGCAGCCCGATCAGTACGCTGTAAATGAGAACTTCGGATTCACAATGAGACGCTACTACGACGAAGACGAGAACGAATGGGTTGACAAGGCACTCGTTGTTGTAGACGGCAAGATTTTAAATCCTACCGGTTACTACTTAATCAAGAAGGGCTAAGGAGGTAGCTTATGAGCAACGTTGACGCATTAAAGGAATTGTATAAGGCGGTAGGCGGATCGCTTACAGACACATACGAGTCGATTAATGACGGTGCTCCTGTATCAGACTACACCTTGATTTCCGACGTTATCGCTGCATGTGCCGCTAAGATTGCAGGCGGCTCATTAAAAGAGCTTCCGACTGTAGCAGCAGCAGATAACGGCAAGATTCTCAAGGTAGTTGATGGAGCTTGGGCAGCTGCCGCCGCAACTCAGACAGTAGGTTAAATTTAGGAGGACAAATTCATGATTAACACTAATAGAATCGTTCCTGTAACAAGGACCGACTTACTTACACTCCTCGGAACAATGATGAAGCTTGCAGGAACCAGCGTGTCAGCTGTTGAAGCTTCAGCTCCCGGCAGATTTACCGTGACCGGTTCCGGAGACGCAGGCAACAAGATTGCAAACGAGCCTGTAAAGAGCCTTAATATCGCTTCAGGCGTAACCGCAGCAGTGATTTACTTCATCGCTGATGATGATTATGAAGGCTTTTCAATCAATGGCGTTGCAGAGGAAACAGCAGGCGCGGACGTAGATCCCGACGGAGCAACTCTTTACTCTGCAACACTCTCAAGCGGCGATATCACAATCGCTAAAGTAGGATTCTAAGAGGAGACACACTATGCCGGAGAATGTAATGTTGACAAAAGTAAAGAACGCTCTCGGAATAACGGGCACGTATCAGGACGGAACCCTGAACGAGTACATTGACGAAGTGATTTCGTTTTTAAAAGACGCAGGCGTTAAAGAGGTAAACATTACCTCCGGCATCGTGGCTCGAGGCGTTACCGATCTTTGGAATTATGGAGAAGGCAAGGGCGAGCTCTCCACATACTTCATGCAGAGAGCCGCCCAGCTCTCATACAAGTAGTGGGAGGAGACGTATGGCAAGAAGATTTAGTCCGTCGGCTCCTTTTGCTACAAAAGCAGAGCTGCAGAACCCAACCTACACCACAGTAAAGGGCACCAAAGTAAAGAACTACTCCAAGACGGATGATATCAACATCAACTTTAAGACCTACATGGGAACAGAGTCGATTAATAATGATGTCATCACCGTGGCAAACACGGCAATTGTTGAGACCTGGTACCGGCCTGACATCACGCCGGAATCAAGAATCAAAATTCTTGAGAGTGGGCAGATTTACGAAGTGCTTGGAGTGCCTGAAGACATCGAGCTTCGACATCAGTATTTAAAATTCAGAGTACAGGCGATAAAGGGAGGCGGCTGATATGGGCCGAACCACATTAAAGCTTGATACAAGCGGATTCGAAGAACTGATTAATCGTTTTAAAAAGCTCGGAGGAGACACCAAGCCAATCGTGGAGAAAGCGCTTGAAAAGGTAGGCGATGAAATCACGAGAGACACTCAAGCAGCCATCGCAAAAAAGAACCTGCCCCAAAAAGGTATATATTCCAAAGGCAACACAGAAAGGTCAATCGTCAAGAACCCGAAAACAACATGGAGCGGAGAGATCGCAAGCATACAGGTCGGATTCGATTATTCGAAGCCCGGCGCCGGAGGCTTTCTGATAACAGGAACCCCAAGAATGCAACCCGATAAAGAGCTCAATAAAATGTATAAGCGAAAAGCTTATATGAGACATATTCAAGAAGACATGATAGAAGTCGTGCAAGCGGAAATTAAGGAGAGAATAGAAGATGGAAGATGAACTCATAAGACTTCTCGAAAGTAAAAAATACCCGGTCTTCAGGCAGGGCTCTCTCACCGAAAAAGACGCTTACCCCGACACTTTTATCACCTTTTGGAATACGGAGGAGCTCGGAGAGAGCTTCTACGATAACGACGTAGCCCTCACCACACATTCTTTTGATGTAAATGTATATTCAAGCTCCCCTGACACGGCATACAGCCTACAGAGAGAACTGAGAGACATGCTCAAGGAAAACGGCTGGATAATCCAGTCAAGAGGCTACGACGTAGCAAGCGACGAACCCACCCACATCGGCCGGGGATTCGCAGTGATTTTTTTAAAAAATGAAACTATTTAGGAGGAAAAAGAAATGGCAGAGCAGCAGATATTCGAGTTTCGTGGCGTTGATAAATTCTACTTTGCAGAATTAATCGAAGACAGTGAAAACTCTTATCGTTGTGGCACTCCCAAACACATCCCTGTGCAGGAAGTAGGCAAGTCGGTTGATTCAAACTCCGAGGCTCACTACTATGACAACAAGGCGATGATCGTAATCAACTCAGAGTCAGCTGATACTATCACCCTTGTAGTAGCACCCCCTCAGCTTGCAGACTTGGCAGAACTCACCGGTAAGAGCTTCGATGAAGTAACCGGTATGATGGTAGACTCTCCCAAGCAGAATAAATACTTCGCTATCATGTACAGAACCAAGGGAACTGATGGCAACTACAGATATGTGTCACGACTTAAAGGTCAGTTTGGTGTACCTGAAGAGACCGTCTCCACAGAAACAGACGGAACCGACACCACCAACACCACTCTTACATTTACCGGTATTTATACCGAGCACGAATTTGTAAAGGGCATCTACAGAAATGGACAGTGGGAAAAGGCCGGCGCAAAGGGCATCGTAGTAGACGAGCGCTATGAACTTGCAGACCTCGAGCACTTCTTCGACTCTATACAGACACCTGATACAGTCGAAGCTAAGCAGGATGAACCCGTCACCGGTGTGGGCCTTGTACCTTCCGTACTTACACTCACCGAGGGCGAGACATACCAGCTTGAAGCGGTAGTACTTCCCTCAACAGCTGCAGACAAGACCGTTACATTCGCATCAAGCGCTGATACATATGCAAGCGTATCAGAGACAGGTCTTGTGACCGCAAACGCAGCAGGATCGGCAACAATTACCGTCACCACACACGACGGAAACTTTACAGACACCTGCGCTGTTACCGTAGCAGCTGCACCTGTAGGTTAATAAGTAACAAGCACACGGGAGCGGCCGAAAAGACCGCTCCCATTTTTTAGGAGGAATATATGGAAATCAAATTGAATATTTACGGAGAAGACAAACAGATCGCCAAGACTTACACCGCAGAAGGCTACGACTTGGAGATGGGTACAATCGAGGATTTTGTAGATATCTTCGATGTAGACGACTTAAGCGACAAAGCGACGCTCGTGAAGATGGTTATAAAGGGATACAAACAAATCAAACCTTTAATGAAAGACGTATTCCCCGGACTTACCGACGAGGAATTCAGACACATCAGACTGGAGCACCTTGTTGAGGTAATAAGCGAGCTCGGAGCGGCAATCGTGGAAAACTTAGGAATATTTAAACAGGGAAACTCACAGAGGGCGTGAGCGCAGACGACACGCCCTTGAGCGACCTGTTATTTGACATAGAAATAACATTGTGCGATCGCTTCCCGGCATTAACTCCGATGTCACTCAGAAGAACCCGAGCAAGGGACATCTTCAAAATTATAGTTAAGCTCGGAAAGCACGCAAAGAAAGAAAAGAAGGAAGAGGCCAAAAAGGCGATGAAGCGCATTATCAAAAGGCCTGCTTCAGATACATGGTTTTAAAGGAGGCAACCGATGCCGAGCAACGAGACCACGACGAAATTCAAAGTCGATATATCAGACCTTAAGAAAAATATAACCGAAGCGAACCGACAGATTAAACTTGCGAATGCTGAATTCAAAGCTGCTTCTGCCGGCATGGAATCTTGGGAAAAGTCGACCGACGGAATGAACGCAAAGCTCAAGCAGTTAAAGACTACGCTTGCAGCACAGAAGACGGTCCTCGCTTCTTACGAGAAACAGCTGGAACTTGTGAGCAAAGAAGAAGGCGAAAGCTCCGCAGCGGCTGAAAACCTCAAAATCAAGATTGCCAACACACAGGCAACCATCGCCCAGACGGAATCAGAACTCAAGGACCTCGCAAAAGGCTTTGCAAATGCAGGAAAAGAAGCAAACGAAGCCGGAAGTGGAGGCTTCACGGTGTTCAAGGCCGTTATCGCAGACCTGGCATCGAACGCAATACAGGCCGCGCTGGATGGTCTTAAAAAGCTCGGCACTGCAATGGTTGACTTGGGAAAGCAATCAATTGCCGGCTATGCAGATTACGAACAGCTGGTAGGAGGCATTGAGACTCTATTCGGATCGAGCTACAAGACTGTTGAAGAATACGCCGAAGGCCTCGGGCTTGATATGAAATATGCAGCCAGGACCTTCGAGGACTACCAAAACAGACAGGCTCAAGTTTTAAAAAATGCTAATGAAGCATACAAGACAGCCGGCATGTCTGCAAATGAGTACATGGAGACAGTCACTGGCTTTGCGGCTGCATTGAATAATGGCCTCGATGAAATGGGAGCACAGTGGCAGGCTGCAAACTACGCAGATTCCGCAGTGCGAAACATGGCCGACAATGCGAACAAGATGGGCTCTTCAATGGAGTCAATTGTCCACGCATATCAAGGCTTTGCCAAGCAAAACTTTACTATGCTCGACAACTTAAAACTCGGATATGGCGGAACAAAGGAAGAAATGGAACGTCTCCTTAGAGACGCCGAAGAGTTTGAAGGCCTCGAGATAGGCGAATTTGACATGAATAATTTTGCCGATGTAATTAGCGCAATTGAAATTATTCAGGACAAGCTCGGCATCACCGGCACAACGGCAAAAGAGGCAAGCTCGACTATATCGGGCTCCATAGCATCGATGAAGAGCGCCTGGCAGAATTTTGTTTCAGGCCTTGCAAATCCCAATCAGAATCCCGAGGAACTTTTCGACACGGTAATCGAAGCAGCAGAGCAGGTGTGGGAAAATTTAAAGCCTGTACTCGAAAGACTTGTTACCAATGCGATAGACCTCGTTAAGTCGGAACTTAACAAGAGATTCCCGAAAGTATACAAGACACTTCAACAGGCAAGAGACGCAATCAAGAGTGTTTTCGATTGGATTCTTAAAAACAAGAACGCAATCCTTGCAACGATAGCAGCCATCGGTGCAGGCTTAGCTGCCTTCAATGTAGCCACCATGATAATGAACCTTGTAAAAGCTTTTAAAGCATGGAAAGCAGCAACGGAAGGCATGACTATAGCACAGAGGCTCTTGAACGTAGTCATGGAAGCAAACCCCATCGGCTTAGTAATAGCGGCAGTAACGGCACTCGTGACTGCATTTATTACCTTATGGAACACATCCGAAGAATTCCGTCAGTTTTGGATTGACTTATGGGACGGAATCAAGGAAACGGCAGGAGCAGCTTGGGACTGGATAAAGGGAGTCTTCAGCGGAGCCTGGGACTGGATCAAAAAGATATGGAACGGCGCGAAGAATTTCTTCTCAGGAGTTTGGGACGGTATCAAAGGTGTTTTCTCAAATGTGAGAAACTGGTTCTCAAACGTGTTCCAGGGCGCAGCTGATGCAATATCAACAATCTTTAACGGAATCGTCGGAGTGATAAAGGCACCGATTAATTTCTTGATTAACGCACTTAATACTGTAATCGACGGAATTAATAAAATAAAAATCCCTTCGTGGGTACCGGGAATAGGAGGCAAGGGAATCAACATTCCGAGAATTCCAAACCTTGCCCGAGGCGGTATCCTTGAAAAAGGACAAATCGGACTCCTTGAAGGTAACGGCGCCGAGGCTGTTGTTCCACTTGAAAACAATAAGAAGTGGATTGCAGCAACCGCGAAGGACTTGAAGAAAGAATTATCAGCCCAGGGAATTGTTAACGGTTCCGGCACCACGCAGAACGGAAACCAGTATTACTATTTCAATCAGACGAATAACAGCCCGAAGGCGCTGAGCCGCCTCGATATTTATCGTCAGACAAGAAATCAAATTGCAATGTTGAAGGGAGGGCCGCTGAATGCCTAAGTTAATCGTGGAAAACGAAAGAGGCGAGCGCATACAGCTCACCCAGAACCCCAACTATGACGTGTTAAGCATCGAGGGACTCGATTCCCCGAGTGCTAACGTCAACATTGCAGAGAATGCGAACTTTGACGGCGGCACAGAGAAAAACAGCCGCCTCAATGTACGCAATATAGTAATCACCATAGCAATACATCAGCCAATTGAAAAGAACAGAATTGCACTTTATAAGTATTTAAAATCCAAAAGACAGTGCACTCTTTATTTTTCAAACGGTACAAGAAAAGTATTCACAAAAGGAACGGTCGAAAGCTTCGAGGTTCCCCAGTGGACCAACAAGGAAAAAGCGCAGATCAGTATTCTGTGTCCTAATCCGTACTTGATAGATACGGAACAAAGTCAGACATCATTTTCCGTGGTTGAACCGCTCTTTGAGTTTCCTTTTTCAATACCGGCAGCTGGGCAGGAAATCAGCCGATTGGTATTCAACAAAGAGGAGACAATCATCGCAGGAGATATCGAGACGGGAATGGATATTCGAATCGTAGCTGTAGGCTCTGCGATGAATCCCGTAATATATAACACCGAAACGCTGGAAAACTTGAAGGTAAACATCAGCCTCGTCCGAGGTGACGTGTTGAGAATAAATACAAACCGAGGACAGAAGAGTATTACACTCACACGAAACGGAATAACCACAAATGTTATCAACGACTTGGTTCCCGGGAGCACTTGGCTTCAGCTTGCACCTGGAGAGAACACGCTTCTCTACTCTGCTGACATGACCGCCGAGAACTTAATCGTAAATATCGAATACAGCACACTATATGAAGGAGTTTAAAGATGGATTTATATGTTTTGAATTCCAGTTATGAAAAGATTGCCGTAATCGATAACTACCAATCAATCATATGGACGCTTCGGTATTTTACGCCGGGAGATTTTGAACTGTATACCCCGGCGACGCCGGAGCTTCTGCAAATACTTCAAGTCGACAATATGCTTGTGCGAGACAGGGACTGTATCAATGATGAATACCACAACGTCATGATGATACGAAACATTGAAATTCAGTCTGACGCAGAGACGGGAGACAGCCTGATTATAACGGGCCAGTGCTTAAAGTCGATTGTAGCTCGAAGAGTAGTGGCAAATCAGACGAACCTGAGCGGAACTGTTACAGATTGCATTCGCCAGCTGATTACCGAGAACATTATAAGCCCAAACGATTCCGATAGAGCAATCGACAACTTTACGCTTGGGACTGATTCCGTAGATAATCCTCCAACAATGAAAATGCAAATTACCGGCGATAATCTCGCCACGGCAATAGCGGAACTTGGAGCGACTTACGGATATGGCTGGGACGTTTACATCAAGGCAGGAAACCTTGTATTTTACATCTACGAGGGAGCCGATCGTTCGTTTAATCAGAATACCAATCCGCACGTTGTATTTTCAACCGAATACGATAATCTACTAAGCTCTAACTACAAAGAGAATCGTGACAATTATGCGAACGTTGCAATTGTCGCAGGCGAAGGCGAAGGAACCGCACGAAAGAAGGTAACAGTCGGAACGGCGACAGGCCTTGACAGAATTGAACTGTGGGTAGACGACCGCAATGCATCATCAAACGACGGCGAAATCACACCCACGGAATACTTAAATCTGTTGGAAGCGGCAGGAGAAGAAAAGCTTGCAGAGACGGAAATCACGACGGAGTTTACAGGCGAGATTCTTCCCGGTGCAAACTTCACATATGGAGTCGACTACTTTCTTGGGGACATCGTACAGATTGAGAATGATTACGGTATCAGTAAAGCTACACGAATCACAGAGATAATTGCAAGCAAAGACGAAAACGGCGAGAACGTGATTCCCACGTTCGAAGAAGGAGGAATCTAATGTTAACATACGGATTTTTTAACAGTTTGAACGGAGATCGCGTGTACAACGCCGACCAAATGAGCTCCATGTTTGAGGGACTTATTTCCGACGGTGTATTCGAATCCGTCGGAAACAAATTGCAGGTAACAGCGGGCTCAGGCATGAATGTAAACGTCGACACTGGCCGAGCTTTTCTCGAAGATCGCTGGTGTAGAAATGACGCAATCGTATCAGTGACGATTAATGCAGCAAACGTAACACTTCCGAGATGGACAGCAGTGGTACTTCGCAAGAATGTTACGAACAGAAACATTGTACTTGCTACCGTAGACGGCGAAGCTGCAGAGACACCCACCAGGCCCAGCATCACAAGAAGTGGAGACGTATACGAATTATGTCTTGCTTATGTGTATGTTGAAGCAAGCGCAACCGCAATTACGCAGGCGGACATTACCGACACGAGATCGGATACAAGTGTCTGCGGATGGGTAACAGGATTAATTGAGCAGGTCGACACATCGACACTCTTCGCACAGTGGGAAGCGGCATATCAGCAAGGAATTGAGGACATCGAAAGCGCCGAGGCCAGTCTTGAAGGAATAATAGACGAATGGGCCGACGGTTTCGAATCGGAAATGGAAGACTGGGAAGCTTCCATGAAGACGGCTTTCGATGCTTGGCTGGATACTCTCACAGAAGAGTTGAATGTTAATACATACGTAGAAGACTACTACAAAACAGCATCGTTCACGAGCGGAACCACTCACACGGTAACTCTTGACATGGCGAACTACACATATGCAGCCGAAGATGTAATTACTGTATGGATTAACGGACTTATTGCAATTGCTGGAACTGATTACACTATCGACACCACAGGAGCAGCTCCGGTGCTCACATTTACACAGTTTAAAGCCGCAAACACAAACGAGCCCTACAGCATAGTCGTTCTGGTGATAAAATCCCGTATAGGATTTTCGTCATAATTCCATAATTTCTCCTGGATGAGGGGAGCCTTCGGGCTCCCTAATTCTGAGAAATTGCACCGGTGCAAACCAAGAACCTATTTAAAATTTAAAATAAAAAGGAGAAGAAAATGAAACAATTAACCGCAATCGGAACGACGGTTTATGTAGCCGTCGCCACAGCCGGAGGAGTGTTTACTTATCTCTTCGGCGCATGGAACAAATCAATCCAGACGCTGTTAATCTTGATGGCGATTGACTGGATAACAGGCCTTTTGCTCGCAGCAATCCATAAATCGCCTAAGACACAGGATGGAGGTCTAAGCTCCAAAGCAGGCTTTGATGGAATCGTCAAAAAAGCAGGGATGCTCGTTGTCGTAATGGTAGCTAATTTATTTGGAGCACTGTTTCCTGACGCGGGCGGCGCTGTATTAAGAGAAGGCACAGTTATAGTATTGATTGTAAACGAAGGTTTGAGCATCGTCGAAAATTTAAAGGCGATGGGAGTGCCTATTCCGAACGTGTTAATGAATTTTATATATGCCTTGAAGAAAAAGAAAGATGAACCCCTCAACCCCAGCGACGAGTCACTAAGTGACGCAGAGGCAGCGAACGATGAAAACGAAGAAGAAATCGAACCGCTCGACCTGGGAAAAGACGAAGGCAATAATTAACAGAATCAGTGCGGCGGCATACGCAATCATGAGATTAATCGAAATCTTATGGTAACATATCAAAAGGAAGAAGAGGAGAAGACAAATGCCTAAAGTAATACCGAGAGACCAGGACACACACCACAACAGCGGAAGCGGTGGCTCACACGGCGGCGGCGGAAGCGGAAGAGGCGGAGACGGACCCACCACCCACACCGGCGGCGGAAGCGGATCTCAGGCACAGAACCCACCCCCGAAGCCCGGCGGAGGAGAAACAAAGACACCCACATAATACAAAAGAAAGGGCCTCGCTTGAGGCCCTTATTTTTGTGCGCGAAAAGCGGCGCATTCTCAAACACCGCTCTCGCTGAATGCAATCTGAAGATACCCAAGACTGCAAGAATATAATAACGGGTAAGTGTTAAACATATGTTAAATGCCCCACAGAAAAACCCACGGAGCGAGAAAACACAGCAAACAAGCCACAAACAGCACATATGCAAAAACTTCAAGTCTTGTCACTCCGATTTAAAGAAAAAGCCTTGATTTAAGGGAAAAACCCAAGAATCAAGGCTTTTTTGTTTGCTATTTTCACAACGTAGAATCAAGGTCTACAATGGCCCATTGTGGCACATTGCCCCACGAGATGCCCCACATCAATCGAAAAAAGAAGAGATATCAGAAGATATCTTCTTGCGCTTTTCCTCATCCTTTAATTTGAGCGAATGAAGGTACACATTTGTTATCGTCTCCGATCCTTGCCAGCCTCCGAGCTCCTGTATCGTCTTCATGTCGTAACCCTTATCAAGAAGAATCGAAGCAAACAGGTGCCTGAGCTTGTGTATCGAGAAACGTTCAAGCCCGAGCTTGCTTTGAGTACGTGCAAGAAAATTCGAAATTGTTCCGGGATATCCTTTGAAGATGTAGCCTTGCTTCCGAATCTCTTCGGCCAAGTCATGACTGATTAACACGTTTCGGACACTTCCCGGAGTCTTTGGCGGCTTCTTTACCCAGTTTCCCTTTTCATCCTGTACAAGGTCTTTTGTAATGTGAATAACGTCCTGAGCATCCAGGTCCGTAAATTCCAAAGCGCAAATCTCGCCTCGCCTGAGCCCGTAACAGGCCAACTTAAGCGGTATGCTGTATTGAGTGTTCTCAGCAACTGCAAGGATGGCCTGCAGGTCTTCCTTTTTAGGAATGTAGGGCTCATTCTTTGGAAGCTTCGGAAGAGTCGTGTTAAGAGCTAAGTGAGGACGTGCACGTTTAAGCACTGCGGATATAAAACCGTGGAGAGAGCGCACCGTTTTGGGCGAACAGGTACCCGAAAGCTCGTTGATGCATTGCTGAACTGAATCAGCTGTTATCTGCGACACCGGCATCCGCCTGAACCAATCAGGGAGCCGCGCAGGGTATAGCTTATATTCCCGAACGGTCCGAGGACTCAATATATTTGCTTTGAGAGAGATGTACTTCTCAGCCGCCGCTGTAAAAGAACTCTTATCGACCACAACATCCTTCATCACTTCGGCCAAAAGCTCCAGGGCTTCTTTATTGGATGGCTTGTGATCGACGGTGACGCTGTACCTTTGGCCATTGTAACGCTGGCGTATCCTATAGGAACCGCTTGGCAGTCTTTCAATTTCCATTCGGGCCTCCCTTCGCTTCTTCCATTAAGAATCTTGCATAAGCAATGAGCCTGCGTTGCAAAGCTTCATCAAATGAAGCGAATGTCTTTATATTCTCATTAGTAGAATATTCTTCCGAGATTCCTCGGAGAACGTCCAAGCTTACATTAAAGTAATCCGCAAGAGCCTCTTCGACTTCCTGTGTAGGGAAGCGCTGACCGGATTCATACATTCCGATAGCAGAGGGAGAGACGTTTATTTTCTTAGCGAGCTCTCTTTGAGAGAGGCCATCACGCAGTCTGTAGAACCTTATCATATCGGCAATATTCATAAAAAGCACCTCCTTTGTAAGTACATTATACAACGTTTTATTGTAAAAATCCACAAAACGTGAAATTATTAACCAAAAATTCACATTATGTGTTGACAGCGCTCACAATATGTGTATAATTAAGATATACACAGATCGTGAGCGCCGAAAGGAGGACCAAATGGACGCTAAAGAAATCGGAAAAAAGCTCAAAGAGCTCAGGGGAGAGCGCAGAATCAACGAAGTAGCGGAAGCCCTTGGGATTAGCCCTTCAGCATTGTCTATGTATGAAACCGGTACAAGAATCCCTCGAGACGTGATTAAAATCAAAATCGCGAACTACTACGGAGTTAACATAAGCGATATTTTTTATGCCTAAAGCGCTCACATAGCGTGAGCGCTGTGCTACCTTACAGGTAACACAGGGGACTTGACAAGTCAAATCCCCCCAAAAGGGAACTGAGAGCCGAAAGGAAAAAAGACAGCATGGGAAAGAAAATCTATATCACAAGGACCTGCCGGAGCCTCAACAAGATAGCGGACTACATCCGAGGAGAGCTCAAACGGCAGAATCTGACGCAAGGACAACTTGGGGATCGAATAGGAGTTAAGCAGCAGACGGTTTCAAAATGGCTTAACAATCCAAAGACAATCAAACTCGAGAATTTCATCGACATTATCCAGGAATTACATACATCACAAGAGGAGGCAGGGGAATTGATATGCACAGAGAAATGAAAATCTTCACGGCAATAGTTGTGGGCGCACTTATTTTGACAACAGCCTGCGCAGCTACATCGATAGCAAGCACCAAGGAACCCGTTGAATTTCTCGAGCCCGTGGAAGTGGCGCTGGTACCGACAGCACAGAAACCCCAGCCCATCATCGTAGAGGTTGAAGAAATTGCACCGGTGCAAGGCGAAGAAGAAATCGCTCCCGGAATAACCGACAACGACCGAATCTTCATGTACTACTGCATACAGGCAGAAGCTGGGAACCAGTCGGAACTCGTCAAGAGATTGTGTACCGACGTAATCATCAACAGGATGCATGATCCTGATTGGGCCGACACCATCAGAGGAGTTATCACAGAACCTCACCAGTTTTCAGTGTGGAGCAACGGAAGCCTTATGAAGGCGGTACCCACAGAAGAAACAATCGAAGCAGTAAACAAGGAAATCGAAAAGCAGATTTCGAACGACATTGTTTACTTCAACTCAATCGGATTCATTCACGGTGAGAAATGGGAACAGGTTGGAGATATGTACTTTATGACGAAAGGAGAAAAGAAATGACAAAGCCGCTTATGACAGCAGAGGACTGGACCACAAGAGCAGAGCTCCTCGGAACCGAAAGCCAGCTGGCCTTCTTAAGAGGAATACCGACAGAAGTCCTTATGACAGAACTCACTCGAAGAGTGAACGCCCAGGAGAGACTTCTTGAAACACTCGAAAGGGAAATCTCAAGGGCAAAAAGAAACCCCTGAGCGGTAACTCAGAGGTATCAAAATCGGTTTGGTATAAAACCTTAACTCTTAAATAAATTATACCAAACTCGACCGAAAAAGTCAATAAAATCAAGGGCTTTCGGAGCCCATAAGTGCTTGCTCAAGGTATTAATTACTCGACCATAGGGAGAGGAATTCAAGACCTTGAGAGAAGGAGAAACCCGATGCCATACATCGAAGAAATATGTGAGGCAGGGTTAACGCTCGAAGTACAAAAGTATTACTCATACCGGTACCACAGTAAAGGGATACCGAGAAGCAAGAACATGAGTCCTACATCAGAGGCAGTCAAGAAGGTCAATCAGCGAAGAGCTGGAGTCAGACTCCGAAGACTCATGAATACAAACTTCGAGGATGGAGACTTTTCGATTCGCCTGGATTTCGTGAAGAGCCCACCAAAGAACTCGGAAGAGATGCAAGCCATGATAAGCCGAGACTTGAGAAGGCTCAAGAGAATGTATCAGGCGCGAGGACAGACACTGAAATATATCTACGTGAAAGAAGTCGGACCGAGAGGAGGCCGACACATCCACATTGTAGTCAATAAAACCGACACCGAACTGATTCGAAAGTGGTGGACGAGAGGAGGTATCCACATAGATCCTCTGAACACCGACGGCCAATACTCAAAGCTTGCGGAATATTTCATCAAGTATGCAGGCATCACCGAGAAGACAGAAGGCCAGCTGGTAGGGAAACGATGGTATGCATCGCAGAACCTGAAGGAGCCCATCATCAAGAAGCGAGTCATAAAGGCGGCGACATTTAAGAACAAGGTCAAGAAGAAAGAGGGATACATCCTCGAGAAAGGCTCACTCCGATACGGAATCTCGGAAGAGACCGGATACGAATACTTCGCTTACACCCTCCTCCGTACACGAGGACAGAACGATGATAGTTAACATCTACACACAAACGACGGCAAAACCGCCCATAAAGAAAAAGACAGGTTACGCATACGTGCTTGAGACACAAGGCAAGAGCGGACCGGTAACACTGACGAACCAGGGAGTCCTAAAGGACACAGCGAAGAATCTCGCAGAACTGGCAGCAGTCGTGAAAGCATTGAGGCATTTAAGAAAGCCTTCCGAACTGAAGATATACACAAGCCCGTACATGGCAAGCGTGCTGAACGGATGGCTTAAGGAATGGGAGAGCCGAGACTGGAAGAATAAATCCGGGAAGGCGGTACCCGAGGAATATAAAGAGCTCGCAGAGCTTCTCAAGCCTCATACATACGAAGCATTAAGCGAAAGCAATTCATACACAGGCTGGTTGGAAAGAACAGCCAAAGAACAGGAGGAAAAAGACGAATGACAAATTACAAGTTTGGGAGCCCTGAAGAATTAATCAAGGCAGCAGAAGAAAACATCGTGACAGCAGCTGCAGAGAGTGGCATTAATGCCGAGGATCTTCAGGACTGCATCGAAGAAGCCAAAGAAGGAAAGTTTCAGTTTTTATCTTTCTTGATGGTAGAGCAGAAGGTCAAGACAGAACTGGCAGACTTTAACCTCGCCGGCTCAATTATGGGAGATTGGGCCGAGTATATCAAGAACGAAGCATACGGCAACGAGGCGATGGCAAGAGCAATACTTCTGCCGGAAAAGAAAATGGCGGATTGCTTAGCAATATTGCTGAAGTACAGCTTTGAGAACTCTTTCGATGTGCCGACAGAGATAGTCGAAAAGGCAATGCCAAATAATAATTTCAAGGTCAAGCTTGGAATCCCCGGAATGGCGAAAGCAAGGCGCTTGATAGCCGATTTCTTCACCGATTAATTCGGCAGATTTCGGCACACTATAAAAAGAGGGAGCATGAAATGATTACATACAAGGGTTTTAACGCAAATTTATGCGCCACGATGGGACGTGGAACCTTCCAGTATGAAATCGGGAAAAAGTACACCGAGACCGAAGCTGAATGCGCAAGAACAGGCTTTCACAGCTGTAATGAACCGCTCGGAGTCCTCGACTGGTATAGCGCAGATGACGCAAGGTATTGCGTATGCGAGGCAGGAGGAGAGATTCACGAAGACGGAACGAACACAGGAAGAACGTCAAGCACAGAGCTGACACTCCTGAAAGAAGTCAACATCAAGCAGCTGGCCATCATCGAGGCGGCGTGGATCGAGAAGCATCCGCTCCGAGATAACGTCAATAATGTGAACATCGAAAAGGGCAGAGACGCTCACGGTATTTGTGTAGTGAGAGGAAAGTCGCCGGCAGCAGTCGTGAGAAAAGGGACTTGCGTGGTGATAATCAAGGAAAAGCCCAAGAGCAAAGAAGTTGACAAGATTCTTGTTATCGAGAACGCATCAGCAGGGACGTACACCATCGAGGGAAAAAGACGTGAAAAAAGAGACACTAAGAAAACTCCGAAGCCTTCCACCCACAAAGGAAATGATTGAGAAGGCCAAGGACAACACAATCCGGGAGAAGATAAAAGGCTGTAGTTATTACTACGGCGATAGATACTACACGAGGAGATACAAATACTTCCTGAGAGTGCAGAGTTTAAGCGGATTTATCAAGATAGTGATTTATGTATCCGAAAATCTCGCAAAGGGAATTAAGACTCCCGAGTATGAAGTTTTTCTCAATCCTTCCGGAGAAGAATACATCACAAGATTATTCGACAAGAAAGGCAACGAAACGGGATGGAGCAGCGCAATGCTCTACAACCTCCCAGGGATGGGATGGTACAGCTTTCACTCGGAGACATACAAACATTCATTTTGGATAAACCGAGATGCAACAAGGACATTGAAAAGCTTAATAAAAGACGACCATGACGATCCGATTTCCATCCTGAGAAAGTGGCAGCAGTCCATAAAAGACAAGGAACGCGAAGCGAAAGAAGCAAAAGAGTGTGCCCCTTGGGATGCCGATATGGCGCTGGTACCGAAAGAACCCAAAGACTTCGACGAATGGCTTAAATACACGGTGCCGAAGGTTGAATACGGAATCTATAAAGGCGGAGCAAAGACAACATTTTGCACACACTGTGAGGCTGAAGTAGAACTCAAGGGACCGAGAATCGCATACAGAAGCAAAGACTTGCCGAAGTGTCCGAAGTGCCATAGAGAGCTCAATCTTCTTCAGGGAGAAAGATACAAAAACAACTTTACTGAGCCGAACGAAACCACACAGCTGATACAGCCGATAAAAGACGGTTATGTAATCCGAGAGTTTTTCTCTTTCAGAGCAATCTGGCCGAAAACGCGGATAGTGAAAATCTTCAAGCAGGAGACAAGAAGAGTCCTGTGGAAGAACGGAGAGCTTAAGACATACGCATGGCTACTCTACAAAAACAAATACGAGCGCTGGGTTAAAGTCGACAATCGGACATACTGGTGGGACCACAGAATACAGGTTTACAAGAGAAATGTTGCGAGCCTTGAAAAAACAGTTTTAAAGGTTACGGCGTTACCCATAGCAATCAAGCAGGGACTGCAGATTCCGATTGAGCAGTACATATTCGCTGAACAGGGCAATCCGATAATCGAGAAGCTTGAAAAGGTACATCTTCCGAGACTGGCAGAAAACTTCATCAAAAGCTCATACAGCTATGCAAAAGACCTGATAAATCAGGATGCCACAGAGCTCACAAAAATGATTAAGCTTGACAAGATGCGGCTCAAGAGACTCCAAGGCTTCAAGGACGCAAATGTCATATTACTCAGATGGCTGCAGGCGGAAAAGAAAGAAGACACTGTTTGGCCGGATGAGACAATCCAATTCTTCACGGAACTCGACGAAGCACCCGACACAATCCTTTGCATAAAGCCTCAGAAGATGGGCCTTGTAGAACTCAGAAACTACATCGAGAAGCAGGCTTTTAAAACAAATAAGCGCGTTAAGAATCACAAAGAATTCATGAGAGCGTGTGAGGACACACTGGGAACGTATCGAGACTACATGAACATGGCAAGAAAGCTGAAGATGAGAACAAACCTCGAGCAGATATACAAGCCCAAGGATCTCACGGAAGCTCACGACAATGCAGTCGAGCTCATGAATCAAGGCAAGATGAAAGAAACGGCGAACGAAATTAAGAAGCGTTTTAAGAAGGTTGAAGCGAATCTCAAGGAATTAACCAAGTACGAATATGCAGACGGTAATTACAAAATCGTAGCACCAAAGAGCATCCTCGACATTGTACGAGAAGGGACAATCCTTCATCACTGCATACACACTTGCGATTATTACTTCGAGCGAATTCAGACAAAAGAAAGCTTCATTCTCTTCTTGAGAAGGGCAGACAGCGAAGAGTCTCCCTGGTACACACTCGAGATCGAACCAGGAGGAAACATCCGACAGAAGAGAACTACCGGCGACAAACAAGGGCCTGAACTCGAGGCGGCAATGCCGTTCTTGAAGAAATATCAAAAGCAGCTGCAGAAGAAGCTCACAAGGGAAGATAAGAAGCTTGCTAAGGCAGCAGACGAGAAACGAAAGACAAATTACAAAGATATTCGCGAGAAGAATAAGCGCGTATGGCATGGAATACACCAGGGCGAACTTCTTGCAGACGTACTGGAAGCCGATTTTATGGCGGCAATTTAACAAGAAAGGGGAAACAAAATGAAAGTTTTGACATTCGGACTATTTATCATGGCGGCATTGCTCATAGGCCTTATGGTTGGTTTTTGCGTAGGACACGAGACCGGATACGGTCAGGGAGCAATGGACGAAGCAATCAGATTCGAAGAGGAGAAAAGGAAGAATGAACGAGTTAATCACGAGTAATTACGCCGAGTTTAAAAGAGAACTCGACACAGAAATCAAGAGAGAAGCCGAGGGCTTCGTCAAGATCGGATACCTTTTAAGGCTGGCAAGAGAGACGGACATCCTCAAAGAGAGCGAATACGCAAACGTAAATGACTTTGCAAGAAAGGAATACGGGCTCGATGCTTCCCAGGTCTCAAGATTTATATCAATCAACGAGAGATTCTCAGAGGGCGGCTACAGCGAGCGCCTCGAGGAAAAGTACGAAGGCTTTGGAGTAGCAAAGCTCAGCATCATGTTACAGCTTCCGGAGAGCATCAACGAGAACCTGACTCCTGATTACACGAAGAGCGAAATCAACGCACTCCGGGAAGAGGTAAAGGAAGAGGCCAAGACGACAGACATCGAAATCATGATGGAGCCCAAGGTCGACAATCCTTTTACAGCAGCAGTCAAAGAGATGCTCAAAGCGGAGCCGGCAACGGCAAGAATGCTTAAAGAAATCTCAGAGCTCAACGATCCCAAGGAATACAAAGACGTTATCGCTCCATATGGAGCCATTAAGTCAGTAAGACTCGAAGGAATCGGAAGAGTGATGCTCAAGTTTGACGACAGCGACACCGTGAAGCTCATCAAGGTAAGAGAAAACGTCACCGAAGAGTATAGACTCCACGAACTGGCGGACGCAATTCAGAACTTCCTTGTATACGACTACAAAGAGCCGGAACCGGCAGCAGTCGTAGAAGAGCCCAAGAAAAGCACCGTTACAGACTTAAGTAAAATTGCACCGGTGCAACCCAAGAGCAAGGTTACAAAGGCAGAGCCGAAGAAGAAAGAGCCCATCAAGAAGGTTGAGGAACATGAGGCCGAAGTGATACCTCCCGAAAACCATTTTGAACGAGAAAACATCACGGCGGAAACGCCTCCGGCAATGCCTGAACCCGAGGAGCCAATCAGAGACCTCACAGAAGAAACTCAGGAGCCCGAACAGGCAGCAGACGTGATGCAGGACATAATAAGCCAGCTTGATCCTTGTGAAGAGGTAAAGGAGAAACTCGAGGAACTCTACGACTACTTCGAGCACGATATTCAGGGCATGAAGATGATGCTCAAAATGAACCCGACAATCGCATACTTGGATGCAGCTGTTGCCCGAAGCCTTAAGCTCGCAGATATGATCCGAGAGCTGATTTACATCAAGAAGAAGTATGAATAAGCTTTTCGAACTGATAAACAAGAACGCAGACAGAATGAAAGGACTTGCGGCAATCATCACAATAGCTCCAAACGGGCAATGGAGAGTGCAAGTCAATTGGAAAGACGCCTGTAAACGAGGAGGCGACATGATAATCGCCTTCTCGGAAGAAACAGACCGAGAGGAAGCCTTCGAGGCAGCCTATGAAAGATTAAACCAATGGATTGAAACACATGAGGAGGACATCAATGAAAGAATACGGCACATGTAGATTTTGCGGACAGACCGCGATGGTAGCAGTCGGAGAGACAGCCACCCAGGCAGACATCGACGAAGCGGCTACAAGAGAATGCACATGCGAGCAGGCCAAGGCTTACAAAGTTAAGTGCTGCGACGCAGAAGTGTGCGAAGAGAACATCAAGAAAGTGATCGGAAAAGACTCCACGGTCTCACAGCTGTTAATCTCCTGCATTCCGTTGATTCAGGAGAACAACATTGCCAAGATAACGGTAGCGTTTAACTCCGGAGAGGCAAGCGTCACAGCGAAGCTTGGATACAACAGCAAAGGCAATCTTGTAATCACGAAAACCGAGACAACCGTAGAGACCGAGGAAACATGAAGATCCGAAGCATAATGCAGAGCGACAGCTCATATTGCTTCCTCTGCAAGCTGTTAGATGGAGACGACTTCCCAAAGCCCACCGAAGAGCATCACGCCATCGGTGGGAACGGGAAGAGGCAGCTGAGCGAACGCTACAAGTTGAAAGTGAGGTTATGTATCCCGCATCACCGAATAGGAAAGATGGCCGTACACAACAACATTGAGATGAACCGCATCGTACAGCGCGCAGCGCAGGAAGCATTTGAGAAGGCTTACCCGGATTTAAATTTCAGGGAGATTTTTGGGAGGAATTACAAGTGAAAAGAAAATGGACCGATCTTGTAGCTCTAATCGATGACGTGAAGAAGCTCATCGAGGAGGACAAATCAAACAAAGAGATAGGCGAAGCGCTCGGGCTTAAGAAGTACCAGGTACTCAGAATCAAGAAGTACATCAAGGAAGGGAAGGACGAGCCGGAAAGCCTCGACCTTGACAGCGAGCCGGACGCATACGAAGAGCTTTTATCTGCGGACGAAGAAGAATTCGATATGTTCCAGTGGCGAATGCAGGTAAGACAGAGAAAAAAGAAACCTCTTCCGAAGGTAATCATCGACGGAAAGAGTTACACAGATATCACGAGTTTAATCGTTGATTGTGGGGAGGCATAGGATGAACGAAAAAGAGTTATACATCAGATTCATGAACATGCAGGGAGAGGCAGAAGACAGGATTGCATTTCTGGCCAACCTTTACGGCATGAAGGTAAAGGACATCAGGGACGCGATACAGAGGCAAGCAGCGCTTCCGCCCACAATAAAGGCGGTAACGCCGGAGGACCACATGAGAGAGTGTCATCCCAGAATGAACGTATACAATCCCGACACGAATCCCTTCTGCAAAATCAGAGTGATGGTACCTGAAAACAAAATTGCAAACACAGCTGTTTACAAGCGCCTCGATGAACTCGACAAGGAAATCAAGACACTGGACGAGAAGAAGAAGCTCCTTGAGATAGAATACAAGGCCCTCGTGGACCACATGGGAGGAACAAGCAATGAATAAAGTCATTTTGATGGGACGACTTGCAAGAGATCCCGAAATCAGATACACAGACCAACAGCTCGCAATCGGACGGTATAGCCTGGCGGTACCGAGACGAGTCCAGCAGGGACAGGAGCAGGCAGCGGACTTCGTGAACGTTGTAAGCTTCGGCAAAGCAGCCGAATTCGCAGAGAAGTACCTGCATAAAGGCACCAAGGTACTTGTTACCGGAAGATTGCAGACTGGCTCCTACACCAACAAGGACGGACAGAAGATTTATACGACCGACATAGTGGCCGAAGAGCAGGAGTTTTGCGAGAGCAAGATATCAGGCAACAATCAGAACACAAACGCAAGCAGCAACCCGACGGAGGGCTTCATGAACTTCCCGGATGACGGAATCGAGGATGATTTACCCTTCGGACCTGTGAGCAGATAGGAGGAGGCATGACAAAGCACCAGCTCAATAATATTTATTACCTCACGAAGGAACTCGAGGCAATGAGACAGAGACTTGACGAGCTCAACGCAGACATAGCACTTGCTCCGAAGGTTTACGACGGAATGCCTCACTCGCAAACGAACGCAGTCAAGAGCCCGGTCGAAGAAAAGGCCGTCAAGCTCGCGGAGCTCTCGAAGAAAATCGACGAGCGTATCAAGGAACTCGAGAAAGCTAAGCTCGATCTTGAAATCCTGATTGCTGACATGACGGATCCTGTACTTAAGCTCGCAATCCTCTATCACTGCATCAAATTATATGACTGGAACAAAACAGCCGCGAAGATAGGTGGAAATCAGACAAGCGAAGGCGTGAGGAAGATGTACTCGAGATTCGTGTCGACACTGGAGGAAGGCGCATGATGATTCACCTGGTAGACCAAGACACAAAAGAAACATTTCAGTGCTATGGAGACAACGAAGTCAAAGCGGCCATTTCAGCCGCGAGAGCTTCAGGCAAAATCGTAAACATGGAGCTCGACGATAATCGCAGAGATTGCCTGATATACATCGTAAGAGATAAATATCCCGGAACAGCAGAGCTGCCCGTGACTTTGACTACAGAAGCGTGGCATTCGATAACGGAAATAGGCGATTTGATAACAGAAACGGTCGAAAAAATGACAACAATCCTCGAACCGTTCGTCATAGCAGTCACAGAGACTATTGAACAGTACGGAATCGGCCGAGCACCGTCGGAAATCAAGAAAGAGATAAAGCACACCAAGAACCCGATGAGATTGAGCCAGCTATATAGAGAACTCGATAAAGCATACAAAAGAAATGGGAGGAAGAAAAAATGATATTTAGCCCGTTAACAGATTTTACAGACATAAGCCCGAACAATTCAGGGCAGAGAACTCAGGAAATTATATATAACATTCCGCACTGCACAGCTGTATCGATTCCAGCGAAGCGAATCGGAGAAATATTTGAGAAGCCGAGCAGAAATGCTTCTTGCAATTACGGCCTCGGAAATGACGGAAAAATCGTCGGTGTTTGCCCGGAAGAGTGGCGCTCCTGGTGCACGTCCTCAAACTGGGTGGACCAAAGAGGAATAACGTTTGAGATTTCCTCGGCAGGCTTGGCACCGTATGCGCTCGACAAAGTGGCTTTCGAAAACTGGAAGACATTATCCGTCGACATCATGAAGAGATACGGCAAGACGAGGCTCCTGTACTTCCCTGACGCAGAAACCGCAAAGGCTTACAAGGTCAAAGATGGCGAGATGGTGATAATGCTTCATAGATGGTTTGCTAAGAAAGCATGTCCGGGAGACTGGCTCGTTCAGAGACTTCCTGAAGCAGTGGCAGAGATTAACGCAAGAGTGCAGGAAATTGCACCGGTGCAAGCTCCTGAAGGCGAAGAGTACACCATCAAGAACGGAGACACACTCACGAAGATCGGAATCATGTATGGATTTACAGCAGACGAACTCGCCGCCTATAACGGCATCAGCGACAAGAACAAGATTCGAGCAGGAAAAACAATCAAGATTCCGCCGAGAAACATTCAGCCCATGACGGCATCGAGAGCCATCGAGATCCTGCAGAAGGTAAAAGACGGACAGCCCGGAGGGCTTACGGTAGCAGAGATTAACGAGGCCTTAGATATAGCGATCAACAAATTGAAATCATGAACCTAAAACAAGCAATAGAATACATCCGAAATCTACCGTTCAACAAGAAGAATCACGACTCATGGACGGAACTGTGGAAAAAGGACCGAGACTTCCGTTTTGCGGCGTGCCTCATCCTGGGAGCGGTAGAGGAAGGATTGCTGGAGGAAAAAGATGATACACGAAATCAAGATTCGGGAAGATTACGCGGATGCAGTCCTGAGCGGAGTGAAGACATTTGAGATTAGATACAATGACAGACACTATAAAAAGGGCGACCTTATAAAATTTCAGGTTGTAAAGAATAACGGTCTCAGGATGCCGGAGCACAATCTAAGCGGTAAAGAGTACGAAATAATCTATGTATTAGGCGGGTGGGGACTGAAGCAGAATTACCTGGCACTCGGAATTAAGCCGCGCAGAGCTGAACAAGACAAAGAAATATCACAAGAAGAAACACTGGACTGGCTCCTCCGACTTGTAAGCAGCTTAGATATGTTGCGAGTACCCCAGGAGTGGCTCGAACCAATAAGGAAAGCCATTGGCACAGCGATAGAGTCCGTGAACATATCCGCCGAACTAAACAAATTCATGAGAGGACTATGGGAAGAGCACTGTATCGAAGATATCACATATACCTCGGGAGAATTCTTTGACACGGTTACACAAGAAGTGTACAAGGAGGCGGGAAAAAGATGAAAAACAAAGAAAAGTTTAAAGAGGTGTTCGGACACGATGTAGAAACGAATGCTTGCCCACAAAAGGACGTCGAATGCGAAAAATGTGAGCTTTTCAATGACCGCACCTGCACAGAGACTTTTTGGAATTCTGAATATATACCGCCAATGAATCAGATTGAGCCCGTCAGGGCTTACCCATGCAATCCCGAGAAGAATACCGACTGCAAGAAAACAGGCTGTTACGAAAGAGGCGGCTTTTGCAAATTAACATTAACCCCCGAGTACGCAAAGGAGGAGCGAAATGGCAAAAATGAAAGTTGATTTAAAACCTTGCCCGTTTTGCGGAGGAAAAGCAAGATTGTGGGAACTTACAAAGGACGAGGCAAGAAAACAAGTTTTGCGATGGGGAGAAAGAGAACGCACAGAAGCGTTTCAGCACATAGACAAAATCCCGGTCGAAAGATGGGCAATTATAGGATGTGAAACAAAGAATTGTATTTTGTACGCAAACAAAAGGCAGCACTTGTCAAGCATAATCTTCCGAGACACCAGCGCAGAAAGAATCGCAGAAAAGTGGAACAGAAGGCCGAACTTAATCATGACGATTCCGCAGAATATGGAAATAAGGCTTTCAGAGCCGAACAAGGCACCGAATAGAAGAACCGCAGGACTAAAGACGGCGCCGGCAATTGAAATCAAGTAAACAGCACAGAAAGGAGAGCACAATGGCACTTATAAAATTTATGGACTTGATTCCCCAGGGAGAAGAAAAGGCAATCAAGAGAGCGGAGCTCGTGAAGCTGGCAGACTCTTACGGATTCATTCCAGAACACACGAAAGATAAAGATCGCTTCGTCAGAAGCCTTATAGAGAACGCAAGACAGAAAAACGTTATCATATGCAAGCCGCAGGGCGGCTATTACGTGCCGACGGTAAACGATAAAAAGGCCTTGAGGACGTACATAGCCGGCGAGAGGCGCCGAGCACAGTCAATCTACGCAGGAATCAAGATGGCGACCAATGTGCTCGAAGACATAGAACACGGAAGGCTCCGGGAGGTAAAGAAAGCATGAAGGAAAGAGACATATTCTTTGATCCGCTGAAAACAGAAGAAGACATGATTTTTGAATCTATGAAAAGGCTCGAATCTACAGCAAAGTGCGAAGAGATGAAGCTCGGGCTCAGCAATTGCGAGTACACCTGGGAGATAGGTGTAGAAGTCATTAACAAGCTTTACAAGAATGTAGTGGTGAACGGAACGAAGAATTACACACTCTTCGGCCAAAAAGTAAACGTAAACTACGAAGACAAGACAATAATCAAGCTGTGGCGCAGCATACAGCCATAAGGAGGATAACATGATAACACTGATTTTAGTGGTTTTAATGATTTTGTTCATAGTGGGATTAGAAATAGACGAAGACGAAGGCGCTCTTACATTTGCAGGCATAGCACTAATCCCCTTTATCGGGATAATAATTGCAGGAAGCATGTGGTTTTACGACGCGAATATCTTACCCCACAAGATACAGATGTACCAGGAAGAAAACGCGGACATCGAGAGAAAGATAGCAAACACCGTCGAGAAGTACATGCAATACGAAAAAGAAATCATGATAGAAGTCTCGCCTGAAGATGATGTCATCACCCTTGTAGCATTATATCCGGAACTTAAGGCAGACGACCTCGTAAAAGCCGAGATGAATGTATACATCGAGAACAACAAGAAGATCAAAGAGATGAAGAGCAAGCAGCTCAGGATTCCGATATACAAATTCCTGATATTCTTCGGGCACTAAGGAGAGTAACCGATGACTAACATAGAGCGAATAAGAAGAATGGATGCAAAAACCTTGGCAGAACTCTTGGACAAGATTAGGGAAGGTGACATAGACTATGGCACAAGTGGTTTTTGCGGAGAGTGCGTACAGACAAAAGAAAACGGCAGGAGCTGTGAAAAATGTTTAGAAGAGTGGTTGAATCTCAATACGTGTGACACAGATTATTTTAGCGTATATCACCAGCTTTTCGGAAAGGCAAACCCATGACAGAGATAATAATCAAGATACCCGATAAAGTCTATGACTATGTGAACCGTGAATGGATAGAGAGTGATTTTGATTCACCGCTAAACCATGTAATGAACGGAGTCAAGAACGGCACAGAACTTCCCAAGGGACATGGAGAGCTAAAAGATATTGGAAAGTGCGATAGAAAACTGTTTTATCAACAGTGTGGCGGTGCAGATTCTCTTATAACAGCAAAAACCGCTTTTGATATGCTTTTAGCGTTGCCAACAATCATAGAAGCAGATAAGGAGGAATGAAGAATGACAGTAGCGGAAATCATAGAAGCCCTTCAGGGCGTTGAACCATCAATGCAGGTCAGTGTGGATGGTTACAAGGTAGAGAGCATCGTGGGAGACACATATTACGACGAGAATACAGGCGAAGACTACTCGGAAATCTACATTAGGACCGAAGAAGTAAAAAACAGAAGGCTCAAATGTCCATTCAGGAAGATCACAACAAACGTGAGCTTCAAGATGGACAAAGAAGGAAATATGAGCCCAATGAAAACGGTCGAAGAGTTTGGACCTTGTTACAAAGACAATTGTCCGTATTATGACACTATATTCTGCGAAGAAGGAGAGTTTCGCTGTAGAAGAGTAGCAATCGAAGGGAGTAAAGCAAAATGATAACACTCGAAGGATACGAAATCGAAGAAATGAGAAGCATAAACCACATTATGACCGTGGAGCTGCAGTTTGACAGACCAGTAACACAGAAAGAGGCCCGGGATTATTTATCCCGAGTCCTCACGAAGGCGAACGAGATGGAAGCACAGACAGAGAAAGAAATCTGTAAAAAGATATTCGACGCAGAGAAACCGGCATCGGAGTCAGAACTCGCAGCTGCATTCGGAGTACCTGAATCAGTATTGGACGTTATGCACGAAACACAGCTGTCCGCAGATCCAATAGCTACATCGGCAAAAAGAATATTTGAGAAGACAATGGAAATAGCAAAAACGTCGAAGAAACTTGAAAGCACCGAGCCATCAAAGGGAGTCTTAAAGGTTCCCGTTACCGAGGAAGAGATCGCCGGCATGAAGCAGAAGAAGATTGAAGAGAAAGCCAAGGCAGAGAAAACCAAGAAAATCGACTGGGACAAAGCCTGTGCTCTTAAGAAGGCAGGTTGGAGCAATAAGCAGATTGCAGAAGAGCTCCACGCAAACGAGGGCACAATCGGAGCGATGATATACAAGCATCTCGAGAAGTACAATGCTGGAGAAAGGAAGGTTAAGTATGAAGAAAAAACCGAAGTATAGCCTGTATGAGCGCATCGAGTACATGACCGGAAAGAAAATCGTAATATGCGCGGCCGAAGACAAAGAACGACTCAAGAAGAGGTTTCCATTCAGGACCAAGATCGTGGTGGCAGCAGGACAAGCTCCGGGAGGTTACAGAATCGTAGACATGGAGCGATTAAAAGAGGCGGCCTACAAGATGGCGAAAACTCTTCCACCAATTACAATCGAGCCGGTAAACTACAAAAATATGTGGAGCACCAAAGGCCTAAAGGGAGAGCCGATTCAACAGAATGTCGTTATTAAGATTGACAAAGGGCAGCAGTCGTGAATCCGTCACAGATGTCACACTAAAGCATGATATTATGTAGACAGGAAGGAATCGCGAGAAACGGTTCCTTCTTCGTCTTTTTCCAAAGGCATGAGCGCCTGCGCTACAATCCCATGCGGCGCAGGCAACTCCCCAAAGGAAGGAGAGACTTATGAAAAAGCAAAAGGGAAGGCCGGGAAAGTACGAAAAGAAAGTAAAGCCATATCTTGAAAGAATTAAAGAGATGGTGCTGCAGATGAATGAGGCACAGATTGCACAGACACTCGGCATTGCTTACAGTACATTCCGTGATTACAAGGTTAAACACAAAGAACTCGAGGAAGCTCTTCAGGGTGGCCGCAAGGAGCTTGTAATCGACCTTAAATCCTCAATGATTAAGAAAGCCAAGGGCTTTGAATATACAGAGAAAAAGATAATCAAGAACAAGCGAGGCGAAGTCATGCGAGAAGAAATCTATGTGAAGCAGGCTTTGCCCGATTTGGCTTCTCAAAACTTATTGCTTAAAAACTACGATCCGACGTGGGCGAACGATCCTCAAGCTCTTGCAATACAGAGAGAGGAACTTGAGCTCAAGAAAAAGAAGGCAGAAGCAAATGATTGGTAAATTCACGCTCGACAATTTCTACAAGAGCAGAGAATGGGAAGACTTCTGCAAAGTAATAACGGAAGAGCGTGTCGATGCAGATGGCAATATTATCTGTGCACATTGTGGCAAGCCGATAGTCAAGAAGTATGACATCATCAGGCACCACAAGATTCCTCTTACCGAAGAGAATGTAAACGACGTAACGATAAGCCTTAACCCGGACAACATAGACTTGGTTCATCACAGATGCCACAATCTCATCCATGAGAAGTTTGGCTATAAGCGCAAGGAAATCTATTTGGTGTACGGCTCACCGCTAAGCGGCAAGAGTACATGGGTAAGCGACAACATGAGCCAGGGCGATCTCATTGTCGACATGGATTCCATATGGCAGTGTATATCAGGGTGCGACAGGTACGTTAAACCGGGACGACTTAATGCTGTAGCATTTGCAATGAGAGACTTCCTCATGGAGCAGGTAAAGATCCACAATGGCAAATGGAACAATGCATACATAGTCGGAGGCTTTCCCCTTGTCGCTGAGCGTGAGCGCATATGCCGCACGCTTGGAGCAAGAGAGGTATATATAGACACAAGCAAAGAGGAGTGCCTTCGCAGGCTCGAGAGCGCCGAAGATGGACGTGACAAGGCTGAATGGACTAAGTATATCGAGGATTGGTGGCGACTGAACCACCCCCCGGGTGCTTGAGAAAACGAAGCCTTGAGGGAC
>JAEEGK010003869.1_pt1 | contig 36976 bp, 32 predicted proteins | sample 8958771 | NCBI WGS metagenome assembly JAEEGK01 (sample SAMN16246547, study PRJNA631951) | gut metagenome | biome: gut microbiome; feature: rumen; material: SC-attached | host: Bos | place: Iran: Karaj | collected 2018-10 | reverse complement strand
GCATTGCCCTTCATGGCGGAGTAACGGTAAATCACCGTAACGAGCTGCTCGCGGGTCATGGTGTCGTTCGGGCCGATTTTGCCGTTGGCGTAACCGATGATGACGCCGACGCTGTTTGCCCAGCGGAGCGACGGAACGTACCACGCGCCGTCGACGACGTCGGTGAAATCGAGCGTTGCGTTCGCCTCGGGCTTGCCTTCGAGATTCCAGAGAATCTGTGCCATCTGTGCGCGGCTTATAGCGCCGTTCGGCTTGAATATTCCGCCGCCGAAGCCCTGCATCACGCCGTTTTCAAGTGCCCAGTGAACGCCGTCGTGATACCAGGCGGTGGGGCTTGCGTCACTGAACGCGCTGATCGGGCAGCTTTCATCCTTCGGGCAGACGGAATCATCGTAAACGATAATATAATTCGAGAAATGCGACACCGTCCAGCTGATTTCGCCTGCGGAATAGCTGGCGTCCATTCTGCTCTTTACGCCGTCGTCCGCGATATACCAAACCGTAAGGCCCGCCGGCTTCTGCCCCGCTTTCAGCTCATAAGGCACTGACACGCGTGCCGTGCCGCCCTTGAAATCACTGATGCGAATGCCGTTAGAGGTCATATATGCGTCGTAAACAGACTGAACATCCATAGCGCTTATCGCCGCCTGCTGTGTACTGTTCAGCTTGCTCTTTGCAACGCCGTCGAGATTGAACAGGATTTCGTCGCCCTTCGCCTGTTCGACTATTGCAGCGAGCGCCTTCGCGTCGAAGCTCAGACTGCCGTCCGTAAGCTTTACTGTAAGGCCGTTTGCGTCATTAGACGGGTCGCTTACAGCCTTTTCTATCGCTTTAACGGTTTCGGTGGGGATGCTCGCCTCTGTGATATCCTGCTTCAGAGCGCTCAGGTCAATGACAACGCTGCCGGTTCTGACACTCTCGCCTATTACCTTGTTCAGAGCCTCATCCGAAGGAGCCTTCACCGTTGCCTTCGTGCCGCTTACGCTGGCGCTGACGGAAACCTTGCTGCTGTCGCCGGAAACCGGTACGCTAATGCCGCTGTCCGAACCCGATGAATAGCTATGTCTCTTAACCTCGCTATAACCTATAGCATAGGTGGAGAAATACTTTGCGTAAATCGCTATATAGCCGTCACCCACATAATAGGTTCCGTCAACGAATCCGGTCGTGGGGCGCGAACTGAGCTGCGTAAAGGCTTTTGTTTCGTTTTCATGCACGCGGTAAATATTTATAGCGCGGTTCTTGGTCTCATAAGGCAGCAGGATTTCCAAAACGGTGCTAAGCTCATGAACGTCGTCTATCTTTGCCGATTCGCCGGTCTTCTGCGTACGCTTAAATACGGACATATCAAGGAAGTCCAGCGTTTCAGGCGTTTCCGCGCTGTCTTCGTTCAGGCTCTCGCTCTTGACCTTTATTGCGAGCTGTTCCGTCCGGGTTTCCTTCTGCTCGTCGGTAAGCAAAGCGTCGTCAATTTCTGTTAAATCCGCCGTGCTTTCGATTGCCATCGTCATCGTAGCGGAAACGCCGTCAGCCTTTTCCGCATCCGTCAGGCTGTCCGCTACCGCAGTATCCAGCCCGGCAACGACTGCCGAAGGAGTTCCGCCGCTTACGAGGACCTTGCTGCTTAAATTGTAGTACGGCATAATAACGCCTATGGTCTGGCTTTCGTTGTTGATTACGATGTGTTCTGTCTTGGTCTTGCCTTCAGCGGTGGTAACGACGATATTATATTCGCCGTTGGTAACGCCGCTAAAGCTGTAATTTCCGTTAGCATCCGTCGTCGCGGTGGCAAATACGGTATTGCCCTGCCGCAGCTCAACGGTTGAGCCGGGAACGTTTGAATATGTCGTCGCATTTTCTGCCGTGGGAACCTTTACCGTTCCCGAAATTCCAAAGGTTTCGGGCGCAACTGTCACAATTACAGGCGTGGAGGTGGAAACAATCTTGTTGGGAATGCCATCTTCCACGTTTGTCATATCCTCGACGAGAACCGTAAGCTTTGTGCCTACGTCCTCTGCCTGCAGGACATAATTTCCGCCTTCACCGACAAGCTCGCCGTCCCGATACCATGAATAGGTAATATTCAGCCCGGTGACGTTTTCATTCGTAACAGCCGTGAGGATATTCTCTTCGCCGGCCTTATAAACATTTGCGTCGTCCCTGTTGGAGACAATTTTCACTTCGAGGAGTTCGTTTACCGGCTCGACGAGAATCCTTACCGCTTCGCTCTCGACATAATTGTCGTTCTCCGCATACTTGAACCAATATTCGCCCGGCTTCGCGTAATACGGCAGCGTCTCAGCCGCTCTCCAGTTTTCTCCGTCTGTGGAAATCATCAGGCTGCTAAGATCGATTTCTTCGCCATGCTTAGCGCCGATTTGTCCGTTGACGTAAGGCGTCGCCGGCGGCGCGGTAACGGTAAGCGCCGGCGGGTTCCTGTTGCCCTTTTCAATGCTGAAAGGAACTTCCTTCATGCCCGTATAGTTGCCCGAGAAGGATACTAAAGCCTTGTACGTACCAACGTTCGTAGGCGGCGTCTCGCTTTCTTCATAGCTGGTGGGCGAAACGCCGACGTATTTGACGCTGTACGTCGTGACAGCGGTTTCTCCAACCTTTACTATAAGAGTAGGCGTCTTAGCTTCTCCGGTATAGGTCAGGGTCTCGCCGGCCTTCTGTACGGCGGACGCGCCGCTGCCTTCCTGCGTGATATCCTTCGGGTAAATGGTGAAGATTACCTCTTTTTTGATATCTGTAGGAGTCGCTATATCGGTGCCGCTCGCGATATCAGTAGAAGTAGCCGTCATGGTAATGCTAACAAGGGCCTTATATGTTCCCGCTTCGGTCGGCGGAGTGCTGCTTTCGGGATAAACCGTCGGCTCAACTCCGACGTAGCTTACCGTATAAGCAAGATCATTTTCCTCGCCATCCTTCACTATGAGCGTGGGAGGCTTGGGAGTTCCATCGTAGACGAGAGTTTCATTCTCGTCCTGCTTAACATTGCCGCTAAGTACCTTCTGCATGTTTGCCGCAGAATCAAGAAGCAGATTTCGCAGGAAAGCTTTTGTTGCGTCATTAGCATTTTGTCCGTTTGGAACGATCCAGTTACCGTCAGCAAGTGCGGTAATAAAACCTTTGCCGGCAACCTGATCCATTACAAACACTTTATCATTATTATCCTTAAAAACCCAAATTGCGCTCTCGGTATTTGTAGAAACTATCGGAGCATATGCGTCTGGATAAATTGCTTCTGCCCCGTTAGTTAATCCGGACTTCTGACTCTCGTTACAATTCATTACATGGCTAGATATGCTACCTTCTGTTATTGTGAAATTCGCTCCCAAAGCCGCTGCAAGTTCGCTCATAGCTGCGTTGCTTTTTGCGACGCCAGTCCAATTTGTGTGTTCACCATTCATTACGATTCTGCCGCCGGCATTTACAAATTCTTTCAACATATTTGCATTTGCATTATCAGTGCCAAGTAGAGACCAGTCATCATATGTTCCGGGTTTTATTCCAAGGAGATAAACAAGCTGAACACCTTCCAAATCTGATTCGTTCAATTCGGTGGTATTCAGTTTTTTTGTTACGGCAACTTTGATCCCTTCCATACTTTCGTAGTATCCGCAAATGCTATCGCCCCAAACACTTATTTCTTGCTCCGAAGCATCAGGTACCCACAGCAGAACAGTATGAGTGGGATTATCCTCCGCCGCAAACGCCGTAATAGCCGACGCCGGGAAAAGCGAAAGTAAAAGCGCAAGACTGAGCAAAACGCTCAACATTTTAGCTGTCTTATGTTTCATATCGGGATCCTCCTTATATAGTGATTAATAAACGTGCATGCGCGGGCGAAGCGTATGCCCCGTCGGCGCGGCGCGTTGTTTACAGGAATGGATAGAAACTTGCAAACGGCAAATTTTCTTGCTATATGATTTAACGAAATCGCTCATAAGAAATCGGAGTTATTAATCCATAATATGTAATGTTTTTGTAACACTTTTTAATCATTATAACAAGTCGGCAAAATCTATTCAATACAGCAATTAGCCAAAGCTTAACAATCGTTTTAGTCTAATAACACCTTATTTATAATTCTGTGCGAGGATGGGCGCCGATGCACTTTGAGATAGGCGAGGCCTAAGCGAGCCGATGTCAAAAGCAGGCCACGGCAGAGAAACTGCTTCTCTCTGCCGAAGGCTGCTTGCCGCTATCATGTATAGGATCGGATATGCTCTGAGTTTTTCGGTTTACTCCGGATAGCGCTTTGCCTAACGGAGAAATCTCAGCGGTGCAGACAGAACGCCGCGGGAAAAATGAAATGATTTGTCGCTAAAAGATCACGCAGAAAAGAGAATGAAACAAAACCATGAAATATTTATAATATTGCTGTGCTACTCCAACTATTTTTTGGAGCGGGAGAAAAATAGAACTTGCTTTTGGTCGTGTATTGTGATAAACTACAAAACAGAACAGTGAAAATGCTGCAATTTTATGGGAGGATTAACAATGTCAGACCGAGTTTACCTGCGTAAAAACGGTAAATGGGAGGCCAGATACGTTAAGGGCAAGTCGGCAAGCGGTAAAACGCTGTACGGCTCTGCTTTTGGTGATACTCGCGAAGAAGCAATGGCCAAACGCGAGATTTACCTCGGTCATGACCCGAATGACCCGTTCAGCGGCGCGAGACTGAATATAATTATCCTCGGAGCCGGAAGCTTCGGCCACGAAGTGAAGGAAGAACTCGAAAAGCTTCACGTTTTTAAAGACATTTTGTTCCTCGACGATAATATTACGGACGATGCTGAGGTAATAGGCAAGTGCAGCGAGGTCGAGGTGCTCAGATACAGATTCCCCTGCGCCTTCGTCGCTATCGGCAACAACGAGGTCCGCAAAAAGTACGCACAGAAGCTGATCGATTGCGGCTTTTATGTGCCGACGATTATTTCGAGGGATGCTATCGTTTCATCAAAGGCGAAGATCGGCGTCGGAAGCATGATTTTCGCACAGGCAAACGTCGGCGCGGCAGAGGTAGGCAATTTCTGCCTCGTGCAGGCAAACGGTCTTGTGAACGCCGGGGCGAAGCTCGGAAATTTCAGCCGGATCGACAGCGGCGCGATAGTCCTGAAGGGTGAGCACGCCCCGGAGGACACATGGCTCAAACCGGGGAAGATTTACGGCGAAGTGTAGCATGATCAAGGCGTTTTTTGTCGATTTCTACGGTACGCTCGTCCATGAAGACGGCGAGATCATAAAAGAAATCACGCAGCTTATATTTGAAACGGGCAAAGCAGAAAGTCCGCAGGAAATAGCCGGCTTTTGGTGGAACGATTTTCAGAATATGTGTTTGAATTCGCACGGGGAAACATTTGAAACGCAACGAGCGCTGGAGAGAAGATCCATCGAACACACACTTAACAGATTTCGCTCTCCGGCTAAGGCTGAGGAACTGAGCGATAAAATGTTTCGGCATTGGATGAAGCCGCCGGCATTTGAAGATGCGAAACGGTTCTTTGAGCTGAGCCCGCTGCCGATTTATATTGTGTCCAATATCGATACGGACGATGTTCAAGCGGCAATAGAGTATCACGGATTTACCCCGGCGGCTGTGTTCACCTCAGAGCGGGCAAGAGCGTATAAGCCGCGGAAGGAACTGTTTGAGCTGGCGCTGAAAGAGACGGGACTAACACCGAACGAGGCAGCGCATATAGGCGATTCGCTCGGCAGCGATGTCAAAGGCGCTGCGGGGGCAGGAATCCGGGCTGTCTGGCTGAACAGATTCGGCAGGGCGGTACCGGATGGCGTCGTGAGCGTCACGGGACTTGTGGATGTGCTGGGAGCGTATAGAATGTAAATTTACATATCAATAATATCGGCGCAGCGATTTTACATTAATCTCATATCTGAGGAGCTGGATTTATGGCTTTTGTAAATTCAACAGATATAAAACCGTTTGAAAAGAAGATTTGGCTTTCGAGCCCGACAATGCACGGCCCGGAGCTTACATATATGCAGGAAGCCTATGAGACCAACTGGATGAGTACGGTTGGCCAAAACATAAACGAAGTTGAGGAACAAATAGCGGATTATACAGGCGTTAAATACGCCGTAGCGCTCAGCGCAGGAACCGCATCGCTTCACCTCGCCACAAAGCTCGCCGGAGAAAAGCTTTACGGTCAGGCGAGGCCGAACGAAGGAACCTTGAAAGAGAAAAAGGTGTTTTGCTCAGATGTAACCTTTGACGCAAGCATAAATCCCGTTGCTTATGAGGACGGCGAAGCCGTTTTCATCGACACGGAGTACGACACCTGGAATATGGACCCCGCTGCGCTGGAAAAGGCGTTTGAGATTTACCCGGATGTGAAATTGGTCGTATTGGCCCACCTTTACGGCACGCCGGGGAAAATGTCAGAGCTGCGTTCCGTTTGCGAGCGCCACGGAGCTTTGATAGTTGAAGACGCCGCAGAAAGTCTTGGCGCGAAGTATCTGCTTAACGAAAAATGGGTAGAGACCGGCGCGCTTGGGGATTATGGCTGCATTTCCTTCAATGGCAATAAGATCATCACAGGCTCCAGCGGCGGGATGTTTTTGACGGATTCCAAGGACGATGCCGATAAGGTTCGCAAATGGAGCACCCAATCCCGCGAAAATGCCCCATGGTACGAGCACGAAGAGGTTGGCTATAACTATCGCATGAGCAACGTGATTGCCGGCGTTGTTCGCGGGCAACTTCCGTATTTGAAGGAGCATATAGAGCAAAAACGCGCAATTTACGAGCGCTATAAAGAAGGCTTCAAGGATTTGCCCGTAAAGATGAACCCTTATGACGCGGAAAAGTCTGTGCCGAATTTCTGGCTGAGCTGCATGATTATCGACGAAGACGCCATGTGTCGGCAGGTAAGGGACGATCGAAAGCCTTTGTATATTCCCGAAAGCGGGAAATCCTGCCCGACGGAAATACTTGAAACCTTGGCAAAATATAATGCAGAAGGCCGCCCAATTTGGAAGCCTATGCATATGCAGCCGATCTACCGCAGCCACGCCTTTGTCACCGCGCAGGGCAACGGACGCGGCCAGAGCAACGCCTATATCGACAGAGGCAAGGCAACTGATGTCGGTGCGGACATTTTCGAAAGAGGTCTTTGCCTGCCGAGCGATAATAAAATGATGCCGGAAGAACAGGATATAGTGATTGAAATTGTACGTAGGTGTTTTGGGTAAGAAATTAGCAGGAGAAAAAGCGGTATTACATTTTATTATCGCAAACTGCCGTCCAATTTTGATATCGCTCTGATGGATGTAAGCTGAAAATGCTTACAGATGGCAAAGCACACGGAAATTCAAGTTGAGGATCGTATTTGATGTATAAGAATATAGTGAAGCCTGTCCTTGACAGGCTTTTGGCCCTGATATTTGTCCTCCTTTTTTGGTGGTTGTACATAATACTGGCGATAATGGTCAGAGTGAAGCTCGGTTCGCCGGTACTGTTCGTTCAGGAAAGACCGGGAAAGATAGACCCGAAGACCGGAAAAGAAAGAATATTTAAGCTCTATAAGTTCAGAACCATGACATCAGAAACAGATGCCGAAGGCAGACTCCTTCCGGATGCGCAACGTCTGACCCCGTTTGGAAAGTTCCTGCGGTCAACGTCACTGGATGAACTGCCGGAAATACTGTTTAATATTCTTTTAAGGGGAAACATGTCTATCGTGGGACCAAGACCACAGCTCATAAGAGATATGGTTTATATGACGACCGAGCAGAGAAAAAGGCACATTGTGACTCCGGGGCTAACAGGGCTTGCTCAGGTAAATGGTCGTAATGCTATTACATGGGAAGAAAAGCTGGATTGGGATATACGATATGTAGAGAGTCTTTCGTTTGTTACGGATTTTAAGATGATAATTGGAACAGTTTTTGCTGTTTTGAAAAGGAGCGGAATAACCGACGGCGAAAACGCTACAGCATTAGATTATGGGGATGCTTTGTTAAAGTCAGGAAAAATAAGTAAAGAAGAATATATGAAAAAACAGGAAGAAGCAGAGCTCTTTATGGATGCTTTCAAATGAGGCTTAAGGAGTTTGCTGCCTTAACGAATAAATTGTCAAGAAAACGTAAATGAATTGAAACGGTAAGGTACGATAACGATGAATGATCTTGTGAGCGTAATAATGCCATCATATAACACGGCAGAGTATATATCGGATTCTATCAAATCTGTGTTGGCGCAGACTTATCAGAATTGGGAACTAATTATTGTAGATGATTGTTCGACCGATAATTCGGTTAAAGTTATTAAATCATTCGAGGATAAGCGCATCAGACTATTATTTAATGAAATGAATTCCGGTGCTGCCATTTCAAGAAATTATGCGCTTCGGGAGGCAAGAGGAAAATGGATTGCCTTTTTAGATTCTGATGATATTTGGGAACCGCTGAAGCTGGAAAAGCAAATTCAATTTATGAAAGATAACGGTTATTCTTTCACATTTACAGATTATCGTATATGTTTGAATGGGGTTTGGCTCCCATACATAAACACGGGACCTAATGTGGTAAATAAGCGAAAAATGTATGATTATTGTTATTTTTCCACGATTACAGTCATGTATGATCGAGATAAAATAGGACTAATTCAAGTTGCAGATCTAAAAAAAAATAATGACTACGCCATGTGGCTTCATGCTATAGAAAAGAGTGATGCCTACAGGTTTCCGGAGTGCTTATCATATTACATAAAACACGAAGGTTCAGTATCAAGTGGAGGTAAGGCAAAACTTATTAAATGGCATTACATACTTTTTAGGGATGGTTTTGGCAAAAGCTCTGTCATATCTGTTATACTTACCGCCAACAATTTGGTTCACGGCGTTTGGAAAAAAATACATTATAAAAAATATATTTAAAATTTCAGGATAATTAAACTCAAGGAGAAAATAGAGAGATGTCTTTATATGATAGATTAGTAGCAAGAAAAGAAGTATTGGCCCTCGTTGGTCTAGGATATGTAGGTATGCCTATTGCTCACGCATTTGCAAAGAAAGGGTTGAAAGTAATTGGTTTTGATCTCAATGAGGAGAAGATAAAATTATATAAGTCTGGTATCGACCCAACAAAAGAAATTGGAGACGACGAAATAAAAAAATCACAAGTTTTCTTTACAGCGGATGAAACTGACGTGAAGAAAGCAAAGTTTATTATTGTTGCAGTCCCCACCCCGGTTAATACTGACCATACGCCTGATCTGACCCCAGTTATAGGAGCTTCTGAAATAGTTGGGCGCAATCTTACAAAAGGAGCAATTGTTGTATACGAATCAACCGTCTATCCAGGATGTACGGAAGATGTTTGTGTCCCAATTTTGGAAAAACAATCTGGGTTGAAGTGTGGGGAGGATTTTAAGATAGGATATAGCCCGGAACGTATCAATCCAGGGGATAAGGTACACAGACTTGAAAATATCCACAAGATAGTTTCGGGCTGTGATGATGATAGCCTTGACGAGATAAAGTCTGTATATGACTTGGTAATTGAGGTGGGTACCCATCCTGTGTCTAACATTCGTACAGCTGAAGCAGTAAAGGTGGTTGAAAACAGCCAAAGAGATATCAATATCGCTTTTATGAATGAACTTGCAATGGCATTTGATCGTATGGGTATTGATACCAACGAAGTTGTTGATGGTATGAATACAAAGTGGAATGCTCTAGGATTTAGACCGGGGCTTGTTGGTGGACATTGCATTGGTGTTGATCCATATTATTTCACATATCAAGCTGAGAAACTAGGATATCATAGTCAAATTATCTTGAATGGACGTATTGTTAATGACAGCATGGGAGCATTTGTGGCTGATAAGGCTGTGAAGAAGATGATTGAAGCCGGGCAGGCTCCAAAGAAAAGCAAAGTGGTTATACTTGGCCTGACATTTAAAGAGAATTGCCCAGACACTCGGAACAGTAAGGTGTATGATATAATAAAAGAATTGAATGGATATGGAATTGAGCCTATAGTAGTGGATCCTTGGGCTTCAAGTCATGATGTTATGAATGAGTATGGGGTCATTCTTACTGATATTTCAGAGGTTAGAGATGCGGATTGTGTGATTATAGCGGTTGCACATGATGAGTTTAGGGCATTAAAACTTGATGATATTAACAAATTGTATAAATCGGTTCCTAAAAGCAAAAAGGTTTTAATAGATGTAAAGGGACTATATAAAGTGGAAGCCCTTAAAGAGTCAGGGTTACAGTGGTGGAGGTTATAGAAAAAGAATGGGCATTGGAAAATGAAAGTTTTACATATTAACAATAACTATATCACTTCAGCGTTACATCAGACGATGTTGAACTGTTTTGATAATTCTGTTGAAAGTGTGGTATTTGTTCCAACGTATGATAAAAAGCAGAGCATAATTGTACCCAATAGCAACGTAGTCGTCTCAGAATGCTTTAAAAAGTGGGACAGGCTAATGTTTTCGCATAAACAGAATAAGATAATTAAGTCCGTTGAGGAAAATGTTGATGTAGAAAAACAGGATTGCATACATGCATATACGCTTTTTACCGACGGAAACGTGGCATTTTATTTGTCAAAAAAGTACAAGAAGCCATATGTGGTTGCTGTGAGGAGCACTGATGTTAGCGTATTTTTTAAATGTATGGTTCACCTAAGATCTCGAGGGGTTAATATTTTAAAAAATGCAAACGCTATTTATTTTCTCTCACCTGCGTATCAAAAGGAAGTTATTGAAAAATATGTGCCCGACAAACTTAAAGAAGAAATCCTTAAAAAAAGCTATATTATGCCTAACGGAATTGACGATTATTGGTTGAACAATGTTTTTAAAAGAAATGCAGATGACATTTGGAAACGAATAAATAGTGCAAAACAATTAAGATGCATCTACGTTGGTGTTGTAAATTCAAACAAGAATATTGAATTAACCCTGAAGGCATTAAGAAGTCTTTCATCAGAGGGCTGGGAAGTGACGCTTACTGCGATAGGAAAGGTTAATGATAAGCGAGTATTTGAAAAGCTAAAAAAATATGAAGAATTTGTCTATATTCAACCGAAATGTAAAGAAGAGTTAATTGATTATTACCGAAAGGCAGATGTTTTTGTAATGCCGTCTCACACAGAGACTTTTGGATTAGTATATGCTGAAGCAATGAGTCAGGGACTTCCTGTTATCTATACTCGAGGACAAGGATTTGATAAGCAGTTTGAGGAAGGAATAGTAGGCTATTCCGTTTCGGGATGGGATGTTGAAGAAATGATTAATAAACTGAAATTGTGTGCAATTAATTATTCTAGGCTTAGTAAATCTGCAGTCGAATCTGTAGGAAAGTATAATTGGACGGAAATATGCAAAGAGTATTGCAAACAATACAAAAGAGTATTACAAAAAAGTACGCATCAAATAAATGGAGAATACTATGAATAATGCAATAAAAAGGGTGTTGAAGAATCCCAAAATACTATTGGTACATATTTTTCAAAAGGCACCATTCAAGTATGTTATCTCGGATGAATCTTTTGTTAAATTATTCTACTTTACGTACATAGGTAAGAAATTGGATTTGTCAAATCCGGAGGGATTTAATGAAAAGCTTCAATGGTTAAAGCTGTACGATAGGAAAGATGAATATTCTGATCTTACAGACAAATTGAAAGTTAGAAAATATGTAGCCGATAAGATAGGAGAAGAACATTTGGTTCCTCTGTTAGGCATTTGGGATAGTGCAGGACAAATCGAAATTGATAAACTGCCAGACAAGTTTGTTTTAAAATGTAATCACGATTCTGCTAGCGTTGTGATATGTACAGATAAGGAAAAATTCAATCTAGAAAAAGCCCAAAAAAAGTTAAGGAAAGCTCTTCGTGTAGACTATTATTATGTTGGAAGAGAGTATAACTATCACAATATTGTTCGAAAAATTATCGCAGAACAATACTTGTCGAATGAATCAGATGGCGGTTTAACGGATTATAAATTCTTCTGTTTTGATGGTGAACCTAAGTTTATACAGGTAGATACGGGACGGTTTTCTGACCACGTTAGAAATTTTTATACTATGGATTGGGAGTATATAAATGTGTCATATGGAAAACCAAATTCGATAAACGCAATCATACCTAAACCAGAGGTTTTTTCGGAAATGGTTGAATATGCAAAAATACTATCAAAAGGATTCGTGCATGTGAGAGTAGACTTTTATTGTACCGGCAATCATGTTTATTTTGGAGAAATGACATTTCATCATGGTGGAGGAGCAATGATTATTTCACCAGAGTATTATGATAAAGTGTGGGGGACATATTGTAAACTCCCTAAAAAACAGTAAATAAGCTGCAAATGGAGAAAGAGCCAATGGTTGATTTTTGCTTTCGAAGAAAGATGTTCACTATTCGCGAGATGTCTTTTGGAACCCTTGAAGACACGAAACAAAAGGACTGCGATGTTGTATATATGCACAGCAGAGATGTTGAACCTATTAAAACGAGAAAAACAGAATGCTATGTTCAACAACAGTATACTCTTTTTAGCAATTTGCAATTGCCGGAAGAAGAACTCCTTTCTGGAATTGGTAAAAACTATAGGTACGAAATACGGCGAGCAGAACGTGAACAGTGTAATGTAGCGGTGTATCCATCCGAAGAAATATTTCAAAGAATGGATATTTTGACAGACTTTGAGCAAGTGTATAACGAGATGTTCAAAAGAAAAGGAATGGGAGGATATGCTTTTAATAAGGCTTTAATATCTGCTGGAATTGAGTCGGGAAACATTGTTATCTCGGTTTGCGCGTATCCCGAAAACGATGAATTAAGAGTATACCATGCTTTTCTTTGCGATGGAAAAAGCACCATGTTGGTATATTCTGCCTCACCTCTTTGGGAAGACGATAAAGGGAAGGCAAATCAAATAGGCCGAATGAATAAATTGCTTCATTGGGAAGATATGAAATGGTTCAAAAAAGAAGGTTATTCTTGTTATGAATGGGGTGGGATTCATAGCCCTGTTGAACCAAACGGCATAGACAAGTTTAAGATGGAGTTTGGCGGTGAATTGCATTTATTAAACAATTATGTTGTTGCCCGTTCTCTGCTAGGTAAGGTATATACATATCTGGTTTGGCGCAAGGAAAGAGGATAGAAGCGACGTGAGACAAATAATAATCAACGCGGACGATTTTGGTATTTCTCATTCGGTTAATGATGCAATCATTCTATGTTTTGATAAAAAACTTATCCACAGAACAACCTTGATGGTAAATATGCCTGGAGCAGAAGAAGCGGTACATCTGGCCTATGAATATAACTGCTTCGATAAAGTAGGATTGCATTTGAATTTAACTGAAGGGAAACCATTAACTGAAAGAATTCGTCACACAGAGTTGTGTGATGAAGACGGCATGTTTAATAGAAAAGTGTTAACGGTTCAAAAAAGACGTTTCTATTTCAATACAGAAATTAAAGTGGCAGTCAATGAAGAAATAGAGGCCCAGATTAAAAGATTTCTTGAATATGATTTACCATTGCGACATATAGATTCGCACGAACACATTCATAATAGTATTAGTGTTTTAAACATATTGCTACCACTTGCAAATCAATATGGTTTTCAGTCAGTTCGTTTGGCCAGAAATATCCCCGTTGATGAAATAAACATATCTAAAAAAATTTATAAAACGCTAATTAATAGGCGTATTTATAATTTTAATGTTCAAAATGGTAAATGTACATTAATACGAAAATTCGGATCTCTAATTGATGTAGAAAAAGAATGCAATCGAAATGAACACGACGGAATAGAAATGATGGTGCATCCAGATATGATTGACTCTAAAGTTGGTGATGCTAAGTGCGCGAAAAGTGTTCTGGCATGGTGGGAAAACTTGAATTTAAGTGAAAAGGTATACTATGAGAATATTGTTAATTACTAAGGCATATCCTCCAAATCCAAGCGTATCGGGGATGATTGCATATAACATTGGAAAAGAGTTTGCTAAAAAAGGGAATTACGTAGATGTTCTTACTGTAGATGATATAGACAAAAGAATAAAAAGAAAGTATGAGGAACAAACTTTATATGTTTTACCGACATCCTATTGGGAAAGAATATATAGAAAATACACAGCCAATAGGACATCTTTTGCTTTTAAGATTTGCTTCAAAGTTATACAATTGCTTAGAAAATTTAGCTTGGCAATGCAAATCCGTCATTTCCCAAATGTAGAAAAGAAATTTACCAAAGCTGCCGTCCAAACAGTTGAGGAAATCGTCGAAAATACAGGGGTTTACGATGTGATAATTTCTTTTTTCAGACCATATTCATGTTTGGATTGTATGATTCGCCTTAAAGAGAAATATCCACAAGTATATTCAATCGCTTATTTTTTGGATTTAGTAGAAAGTAAAGATTGTCCTACATTGATGCCTCATAAGCTATATAAACGTTTAATTGAAAGAGGAGATAAAATAGTATTTCAACATAGTGACTGTATTGTATTACCAACTTCTGCAAAGGCTTTGAATATTCCTTTGTATCAGGAATATAAAGAGAAAATCGAGTATTTGGAGTTTCCTACTTTTATTATTCGAAATAGCCAAAGGGATAATAGTTACGCTATTAAGGACGAGAGAGAGATTCTAATTGTGTTTGCAGGAACATTGAGCGCTGATTTTCGTAATCCTGCCAATGTCTTGGAAATGTTATCTAGAGCAGCCGCTCAACTTGAAGAAAAGTATATTCGTCTTCAGTTGTTTGGACGGAATGATTGTCCAGAATTAATTGAACAATTCAAAAAGGCAAATAACTTTATTGTAGAATCGCATGGTTTGGTTTCAAAAGAAATCGTTGAACAAGCTTATGACCAAGCAGATTATTTAATCAATATCATGAATGCATATCATTCAATTGTGCCAAGCAAGATTTTTGAATTGTTTTCAGAAGGTAAGCCTATTCTTAACTTCTGTACATGTAGCGATGATGGTTCTTTGCAATATTTTAATAATTATCCACTTTGGCATTATTCTGACTGCTCATCGAGAGAGTGGAGAAAAGAAGAAGTTGACAAATTGAAAGATTTTGTTTTGTGTAATATTGGAAAGAGAGTAGATTTCTCGAGGATTGTCGAGAACTACTCAACTCATACACCCGAGTTTGTCTCTGAACAGCTATTGCTTCGAATACGTAAAAATGTTACTTGATTTTTTATGTCAAAAGAATTTTAAATAACAATTAGATTGGTAAAATTAAAATGAAACTTATGCTATATAATAAAGCAAGAACAAATAATTATGATGTACTATTTTCCCGCTTGGCTGTATTTCATATATATTTTATGCAGTGCAAGAACATTCTTGTATCGGCAACTCCATTGTACACATATAACGATACTATTAATTTGGTTACTATTGCAATATTTGCGATTATGTATGGTATAGCAGTAATTAATAAAGGCATTCGTCTCAAGCGAAAAACCTTCATTGTTTTGCTGGCTATTTTACTTTTTTGGTCAGTGTCATTTTTTGTTGATCCAAAGCTTTTTTTATCAGACACGTATCCATATGATTACGTTTTAAGAAATGTTCGATTGTTTATCGCGTATTGTCTACCGCTATTCGTGGTTATATCAAGCCTAGAAAGCCCCGAAGTGCTCCTTGATGAATTGTATCATTATGCGCGACTAACCTTTTTTGTGGCACTGATCTCATTTTGTGTTCGATTCATTAGTCCAAGTAGCGAAGTTCAAAATAGTTACTTAGAATATAGTATGTCTTATGGGAATCAAATGCTTTTGACTTGTGTTGTACTTGGATTTAGATATTTTCATTATCGTAAAATAATAGACTTGCTTTACGCATTAATTACTGTATTCTTGATTTTTGTCGCTGGATCAAGAGGACCTTTGGTCAGCATTTTTGTCCTTGTAATATATGGAATGTATAAATTTAAGAATAACAAGGTAGTTTCTTCTGCACTTGTAATCATTGTTCCTATGATATTTTTAGCTTTGCTATTCTTTGATAAAATTATTGGCATCATGGCTAATGTGTTAAACAGCATGGGATTAAGTAGCCGAACGTTAGTGCATTTACAGGCAAAGATAATATTTGACGATTCTGGGAGAGGTGTTATTTTTGAACAGGTATTTAAGGCGCTTAGGAAACATCCATTACTAGGATTGGGCGCGTTTGGAGGAGAAAAAACAGTAGGATTAACACATAACTTGTTTTTAGATATATTAATGAATGTTGGCATTATAGCTGGTGTGATATTAATTATATTATTAGCGTGGAAAATATATATCAGAATCAAGAGACACCCCGGTGAACCTGGAACTGAGATCATAATGATGATGTCTATTATCGTGTTTCCGAGAGCGCCCTTTAATGGGTCTTTTTGGACCGAATGGCAGTTATGGGTTATCTTCGCTTTGTTGGTTATTAAGGGATTGTCATTCACACCCAAGCCTTAATTGGAATAGTGATCGAAATAATTCTTTGAAGCACCTTATGCATTTCAGAATTTTCCTACAATTATTATTAAAGGGGGCTTATGGGCGTGAGGAAGATTAAAGATCAAATTAAGAATGCTATCAAAAAAAACGATGTTTTATATGCTATTACAAGGATAATTCAAAATCGTAAAAATCCTGACTTTATAAAAATGTATACTGATATGTCTTGCTGCATTAGGGTTACTCCAAAAGGAAACTCGTTAGGAAGGTCTCAAGTATTTATTTATGATTGTGATACCTTATGTGGCCTTTTTTGGTATTTGAGACGAGTACTTGAGGTTGTGTACTATTGTGATCAAATGGGACTCGTTCCTCAGATACATTGGAGTAAGTCGTTGTATTATGATGAGACGATACAGAATACATCTAATCCCTTCGAGTATTATTTTTGTCAACCGATAGTTCTTTCTGATGAGGTCCTTAGTACAAGCCCTATTGTAGAGTACGCGCCTGACAATAGTAGCTTGGTTCGTAATTTGTTAGGAAAAGATCATACTTTATATGAAGGTGATAAAGCGTATATAGAGGCTTTAGCTACTGTTGCAAGAGTTGCTCTTCGATATAATCATGAAACAGAAATGCTAATTGAGTCTTTTCTTGAGTCGCATAGAATAACAGGCGATACATTAGGTATACATGCAAGAGGAACTGATTTTAGAAAACAGTTTAAGAATCATCCGGTATTTATTGAAACGGAGGAGTATTTTCAGTATGTTGATGACGCAATAAAGCAACACGGCTTCCGTAATATCTTTTTAGCAACAGATGACCAAATCATTCTTAATGAATTCTTGGAGCATTATCCACACTTGAATATAGTTTATTCAGAAGATGTTCAAAGAGATAATGGAATGAATGGTGTACACATTAATTCATATATAAATTCAAACAGTTCCCCATATAAAGAAGGTTTATATGCTCTTTGTGATATGGCGGCACTTGCAGTGTGTGGCGGAATTATTTCTGGTGTTTCTAACCTTCCGCTTATAGCACGAATCATCAGTAGCAGTAAGAATAACATATATAAATATGATAAAGTTATCAATAAAGGCTTAAACAAGACAGGAATTGATGCGTCAAAACTCACTTTTGCAACATGGAAAAAAGAGAGTTAGGCAACAGACTAGGTATATGGATAACACAAATAAAACAGTAAAAAATAGTCTGGTCTCAGTCATCGCTCAGGTGCTGACGATGCTTTTGTCTTTTGTTAATCGACGAGTATTCGTCATTTTTCTAGACATAGAGTATTTAGGATACCAGTCGTTATTTAGCAATATTTTTATTTTACTTTCAGTAGCAGAACTAGGTATAGGAAGCATCATATCATTTCATCTTTACAAAGAGATTGTAGAAGATAATAAGGATGAAATCGGCAAATTGATGTATTTGTACAAATGGCTGTACAGAATTGTTGCTGTAGTTGTTCTTGCTTGTGGTATTGTCTGCTCTTTCTTCCTTCCATTCTTTTTGAAAGAAGCAAAGGCAAGCTGGGAGTACCTTTATCTCGTTTTTTATCTTCAATTAGCAGGGGTTGTACTTGGGTATTTTCTTTCTTACAAAAGAACAATATTTGTTGCTGCTCAACAAGAGTATAAATGCGTACAGACCGATTTGTTTGTCAATATAGGAATCCAAGCGCTACAACTCATAATGCTTGCTATTTTTCGGAATTATATTCTGTATTTATGTTTACAGTTATCAATTACTCTTGTTTCCAACTTCATTATTTCTCTTAAATGCAATAGACAATATCCGTTTTTAAAGATGAAATACTCTGTTTCAAAAGAGTATTTGAAACAGAGAAATATGTTTAAGGATATTCGTGATTTTTTAATACACCGCATTGCGTATGCCGTTTATGGAGGAACAGATAATATTATTATATCCGCTGTTTGTGGCGTAAGATATGTTGCACTATATGGTAACTATGTGATGGTTAAGAGTGGAGTGATGCAGGTTCTTTTTTATAGATTACTAAATCCTGTCCAAGCTACAATTGGCAATATTATTTATAGTGGAAGATCCAAAGAAGAGCTCTGGAAACAATTTGAAATGTTTGACATCTTTGGCTTTTTCTTTGCTTCATATATCGGAGTAGGATTCTATGTGTTTTATCAACCATTTATTGAAATGTGGATGGGCAAAGAGTACTTATTGTCCAATGCTTTTGTGGCGCTGTTTTCAATTACTATATATTTAGGTGCTGCATGGGAAATGGTATATAAATACAGAAGCGTGTTTGGGGATTACAAACAAGATCGTAATTGTATGATCCTCTCAGCAGTTCTCAATTTTGTAATATCGGTAATTGGAGCAAAGTTCTACGGTATTGCGGGCATCCAATTTGGTACGCTCGTGGCTTTTTTACCAATTGCATATGGACGAATTCGATTCGTAGTAAAAAACTATTTTGGACAATCAATATCAACATATCTGGCAAAACATATGTTCCTATTAGTAATAGCGGTAGTAGAAATGTTTTTGACCAACTATATATGTAGCAGTTTTCCTGTCAGTATAATCGGATTAATTGAAAGGGCTCTTGTTTGGTTAATTGTTCCGTTATTCATCAATTTGGTTTTGTTTTGCCGGAATACTCATTTTCATGAAATGATTAGGTATATCAAAAAGAGTGTTGCCGTAATAATGCATCGGGAATAAACATGCAGTAATGGAGATTATCAATGAAAAAAAGAGCTCTAATCACAGGAGTTTGATAAAACTATTAGTAAAGGTATAAATCACAATGGCAAAAAGGCGTATTAATTTTTCAATTATATCGAAATATTAAATCCAAATACAATATATCCTGAAGCTAATATTATTGACGTATGACACATTGAGGAGTATATTATCATGAGTAAAACAGCACTTATTACCGGTGTTACCGGGCAGGATGGATCCTACCTTTCAGAGTTTCTGATTGAGAAGGGTTACGATGTTCATGGGATTATTCGGCGATCGTCTGTAGATTTTCGCGAACGCATTGCCCATCTTGAAGGTCACCCGCAATTTCATCTTCATTATGGTGATTTGGCAGATAGTATGTCCTTGGTTAAGGTGATTGCAGCAGTTAAGCCGGATGAGATATATAACCTAGCGGCTCAAAGTCATGTTCAGGTTAGCTTTGATGTTCCTGAATTCACAGCTGATGTGGATGCTACAGGTGTTCTCCGTGTTCTTGAGGCAGTCCGTGTTTGCGGCTTGTCTGATACTTGCCGTATTTATCAGGCTTCTACATCGGAACTCTACGGAAAGGTCGAAGAAGTGCCTCAAAATGAGAATACCCCGTTCCATCCCTTCAGCCCCTATGCCGTAGCTAAACAATATGGATTCTGGATTGTGAAGGAGTATCGGGAAGCATACAATATGTACTGTTGTTCCGGTATCCTTTTTAACCATGAGTCGGAGAGACGCGGCGAGACTTTTGTAACCCGAAAAATCACACTTGCTGCCGCCCGTATTGCACAGGGAAAGCAAGACAAACTTGTACTTGGTAATCTTTCGGCTCTACGCGACTGGGGCTATGCTAAGGACTATGTAGAGTGCATGTGGCTCATGCTTCAGCAGGAGAAGCCTGATGATTATGTTGTAGCCACAGGCGAACAGCATAGCGTTCGTGAATTCTGCCAGCTGGCCTTTAAATATGTAGGGATTGACCTTGAGTTTAAGAGCGAGGGCGAGGATGAAAAAGCCTATGATAAGAATACCGGTAAACTGATTATTGAAGTTTCTCCTGTGTTCTATCGCCCGACAGATGTGGTCAACCTTTGGGGTGATCCCACAAAGGCTATGAAGGCTCTTGGGTGGAATCCGACAAAGACCAGCTTCGAAGAACTTGTAAGAATCATGGTTGAGCATGACATGAACAAGGTTGCCAAGGAACGCCTCGAAGAAAACGTTAATCAGTATAAAATTGAGGCTTTGGAAACGGGCACGATGGTATAAGGGCATTACGATGAGAAAAGACGACAAGATATATGTAGCCGGACATACTGGATTAGTCGGCAGTGCGTTCATCCGGCAATTAAACGCCAAAGGATACAATAACCTGGTTCTTAGGACGCATGATGAGCTTGAACTGACTGATCAGGCTTTAGTGGAAGAGTTCTTTTTAGCAGAAAAGCCGGATGTGGTAATTGATGCTGCTGCCAAAGTTGGCGGTATCAAAGCCAATTCTGAGCAAATGGCTGAATTCTATTATGAAAATAACCAGATTCAGCAGAATCTTATATGGTCTGCTTTTAAGAATGGAACGAGACAATTCCTGTTCCTTGGCTCTGCTTGTATGTATCCGACAAGCTGCGAGCAGCCAATGACGGAAGAGGAAATCCTTACTGGTTTGCCGGAGCCTACGAACGAAGGATATGCGCTTGCAAAGATTGGTGGCTCCCGGTTGTGTAGCTATCTGTACCGGCAGTATGGTGTGAACTACATCAGCGCAATCCCGGCAAATGCTTATGGTATAGGTGATAGTTTCGATCTTGCTCACAGTCATGTCATTCCTGCTCTGATTAGACGGTTTTATGAGGCGAGGATAAGTGGCGCAGAGTCGGTTACACTTTGGGGATCAGGTAAGGCATTACGTGAGTTCATAAACACTGATGATATGGCAGACGCTGGTATCTTTTTGCTTAACAATTATTGCAGTGATCAGCCGATCAATATTGGAACGGGCGAGGAAGTATCCATGTTTGAACTAGCTGAAATAGTAAAACGCATCACTGGATTTGATGGCCAGATATTAACTGATCCCACCAAGCCGGATGGGATGATGCGGAGATTGTGTGATAGCACTAAGATACATGAGCTTGGATGGGAGTCAACTAAGACGCTGGAAACCGGACTAAAAGAATTGTTTTCTTGGTATCTGAGTAGTCTTGAAGAGGAAGGAGAAAAAAATGGAATATCTGCTTTGTGATAATCCGTGGAATGAGGAAGAAATCGAAGCTATTAATTCTGTCATAGAATCTGGCATGTACACCATGTCTAAAAATGTTGCGGAGTATGAGAAACAGTTTGCACAACACTTTGGGGCGAAGTATGCAGTAATGGTCAGCTCTGGATCCACAGCTAATCTGCTTGGTATCGCGGCACTGGTATACTCCGGCAGACTTCCCAGAGGCTCCGAGGTTATCGTACCCGCAGTATCCTGGAGTACAACGTATTTCCCGCTTGAACAATTCGGTATGAAGCTGGTCTTTGTAGACATCGATAAGGACACGCTGAATATAAGTATCGACCATGTTAAACGGGCTATAACACCGATGACTAAGATGATATTCGCTGTAAATCTGCTTGGAAACTCGAATGATTTTGAAAAGCTGACAAATATATGTTGCGAGAACGACATCATCCTCGCAGAGGATAACTGCGAGTCGTTGGGGGCATCGTATAAGGGGAAATACCTCGGTACAATCGGTCTCTTCGGCTCCTTTTCAACATTCTACTCCCATCATATGTGCACAATGGAGGGCGGTGTCACGGTTACCGACGATAAAGAATTATATGAGTATATGCTGGCAATCAGAGCTCATGGCTGGACAAGAAATCTGCCAGCTGACAGTACGATTTACCAGAAGAATGACGATCCATTCTATGAAAGTTTCAACTTTATCGTTCCAGGTTTCAATCTAAGGCCGCTAGAGATGGAGGGTGCCATTGGTCTCAAACAGCTTAGAAAAATCGATGGAATGATTGAAAACCGGAAGAAGAACGCTGAGTACTTCATAGAAAGAATGGAGGAGTTTCCTGAGATTAGGCTCCAGAAGGAAGTGGGGGAATCATCTTGGTTTGGGTTCTCAATGATTCTTACTGGTCGCCTTGCTGGGAAACGACATGAACTTGTGAAGGCTCTTAGTGATGCAAAAGTTGAATGCCGTCCGATTGTAGCTGGTAACTTTACCAGAAATGCAGTAATCAAGTATTTGGACTATCGTATTCCTGAAAAGTTATTCAATGCTGATGAAGTGCATGAGCACGGACTTTTTATAGGAAACCATAGCCAGATTAACAAGGTTCAGGTTGATTACTTCATCGAAGTTTTAAGGGCGTTTGTGAAGAGTATTTAATCGGCATATTTTTAGTACTGAAGGATGAAAGGACAGGCATATGGCAGATAATAGTGCGAACGTCGAACGGTTAAAGGCTGCATCACTACAAATTAAAAAGGATTTGCTGAAACTGTGCTCTCAAAAGAGCATTCACATTGGTGGCGACTTATCTGTTTCGGATATGATGACGGTATTGTGGCAATACCAGATCAAATATGATCCGAAGAATACTACAGACGAAAACAGGGATCGCTTCATTCTCTCCAAAGGACATGCGGCTGCGGTGACCAGCCTTAACCAGGCCACGATAGGATGCTTTGACAAAGAGGATTTCTTTGAAGAGTACGCTACAAACGGTGGCCGGTTTTCCATGCACTCGTGTAAGCTGGTCAATCCCTATGTGGAAGCATCCACAGGAAGCTTGGGGCATGGTTTGTCGCTGGGAACCGGTATTGCTGAAGGGCTAAAAAGAAAAGGCAATAAAACAAGTCGTGTCTATGTTGTCATGGGAGATGGAGAACAGTCAGAAGGTTCTGTGTGGGAAGCCGCGATGCATGCTGTGCATTATAAGCTCGGAAACCTCGTGGCAATAGTTGACCGTAATGGCGTTCAGGCTGATGGAACAACAGAGGAGCTCACTGGTCTTTGTGACATAGGTAAGAAATACCGAGCTTTCGAGTGGAATGTCGTAGAGATCAATGGCCACAATATTAAAGAGATAGTTGAAGCATTCGATGGATTACCAGAGCCTTCTTCCGATAAGCCCACAGTCATCATCGGCAAGACTGTCAAGGGTAACGGCGTCAGTTTCATGGAGGGCAATGTGAACTGGCATGCCGGGAAGATGAATGAGGAGCAATATATACAGGCGCTTCGTGAAGTGGCTGAAAAGGCGGTGATCGATAATGAATGCTAATAAGAGATGGGTTAGAGAAGTCATGGGCAACTATATGAATACCCTGGCAGAGAAAAACGATAAGTTGGTTGCGGTTTCGGCTGATTTGTTCCGGTCGTGCAGAATGGAATCCTTCATGGAGAGATATCCGGACCGAACCTATAATACAGGTATTGCGGAACAGAACATGGTGGGATTCGCTGCCGGCCTTGCACACGAGGGCTTTATGCCTTATGCCTTTTCCATGTCATCGTTTTTGACGATGAGAGCGTGTGAGCAATGCAGAACAGATGTTGCTTACGGAAATCTTAATGTCAGGCTGATAGGCGTCTATGCGGGACTTTCCGGTGGTCTTTCAGGAGCTACTCATTGGTGTTTTGAAGACTGCGCTATTATGACTGCATTTCCGAATATGGTCGTGCTGGAACCGTCCGATGGTTTTCAAGTCCAGAAAATGATGGATGCTACATTGAATTGGGACGGGCCGATTTATATGAGGGTCAGCGTTGTTCCGTCATTAGATATTTACGATGAAGACTATAAGTATGAAATCGGCAAGGCATCAGTACCGGTTCAAGGAAATGATGGGGCTATCATTTGCTCCGGCGTGGTTGTTCAGTATGCAATACAAGCGGCAGAGGAGATTTTTGCGGAGACCGGGAAATCAGTCAGAGTCATTGATATGCACACGATAAAACCCATTGACAAGAATGCGGTTAGAGGTGCCGCTAAAACGGGAAGGGTACTGATTGCACAGGATCACAACGTTATCGGTGGTCTTGGATATCAGGTGGCCGCAGTAATCGCTATGGAGAATCTGAACACGCGGTTTGAGATTGCCGGAATGGAAGACAGATTTGTTCCTATGGCAAGACCTGATTATCTATATAACATGTTTGGATATGACAAGGACGGCATTAAAAACAGGATGCTTAAAATGCTGGGGGAGTAGACAAATGAAAACCGCTGTGAACGGTGTCTCGATTCCGGATATCGGATTTGGAACACTCGTAGAGAATTTAGAAGAAGAAAAGCAAATAGAAAACATCGTTTTTGCCATTAATCATGGATATAGACTCGTTGATACCGCATGGTCATATGGCAATGAAGCCCTCGTAGGTAAGGCTATCTCGAAAGCCATTATGGGGGGGGTAGAACGTAGAGAACTATTTGTTCAAACGAAATTCTATCCTCAAATGCCTTATGGTTACGAGAGCGTGATAGCACAGTTTGAGGATAGCATTTCAAAACTTGGACTGGATTATGTTGATTCATATTTGTTTCATCAGCCGGTTCCAAGGTACTCTGAATTGGAATACCAGAAAAGAAATTCAGATGCATGGAAAGCTATCGAAGATCTGTATAAGGACGGGAAGATACGGGTTATAGGTGTTTCCAACTTTCTTGAAAGGCATGTCGAGTATATAACTGAACAAGCGGAAATCCCGCCAATGATCAACCAGCTGGAGATAAACCCTTTCTTTCAGCAGAGGGGGCTATCCGACTGGTGTAGGCATCATAACATGATTATACAATCATGGGGACCCTTGGCAAAAGGGAATGCTGTAAATGCTGATGAGATAAAGAAGTTGGCAGAAAAGTATGATGTCAGTGTTGGGCAGATATGTCTAAGATGGAATACTCAGATGGGAAACATCCCAATTGTGGCCTCAAGCAAGCAAACAAATATCAGTTCAAACCTTGAATTGGACTTTTCCATTACGGATGAGGATATGGAACTGATAAGAGGATGCAATTCGAGTACTGGTCATAGGGAAACCTGGTGGTATCCGCGTCAGCAGATGTACTGATATAAACTCTCCGTGCCTGATATTATGGGATGGAGAAAATGAATATCATTACTGAAGACTTTAACACTATTGAGAAAACATATGCACACGAACTGGAAATCCATAGAGGAAAGACAATCCTTGTCACTGGTGCATATGGGATGATTACATCGTATTTGTGTCGTTTTCTGATCCACATAATGGATAAGCTGAATCTGAATCTGTATCTGCAAGGAAACTCAAGGAATCCTATGAAGTGTATGAGACGAGTGGTTGTCGCATACATCTTTTGACGATTGATTTTGAACATGGACAAATGCAAGAGGTGTGCCTGGATTACATCATTCATGCCGCCAGCGCCGCAAGCACAAAGTTCTTTATTGAGACTCCGGTTGATGTGATGAGTCCCAATATGGTGGGTACATGGAATCTATTGAACTTTGCAAAAGATAATCATATAGAATAATTCCTGTTCTTCAGCTCCAATTCCATATATGGGGAAGGCGGAGTAGATAAAGATGTACTGACTGAAAACGACTATGGCATTGTTGACCCTCTGAACGAGCGTTCCAGTTATGTTGAATCCAAACGTGCATCAGAGCAAATGTGCCGAGCGTTTTGGAACCAGTATGGTGTGCCAACCTCAATCATAAGGATTTGTCATACTTACGAACCGACATTTGACATTGAACACGACTCAAGAATTATTCCCAGAACGATCAAGAAGATTAAAAACGGCGAGGATGTTGTTATCTATAGGGATCCGCATTCTGTGATTCAGTATACCTATATTGCAGATATGATTGCCGCTATACTTCTTGTTCTTGTCAAAGAAGAGATGGGAAAGGCTTACAATTCCGGCGGTAGTGAAATTGTCAAAATGGGTTATGTCATTGAGTGGATGTTGAAAGCAGACAAAAGTATTAAGTCTAAGCTCATTGAAAAGAGAATCGACTGTAACTACAGCTTCGCTTAGGGAAAAGAAATCAATTTTGTGAAGCTTTCAAATGATAAGATTCGTAAACTCGGCTGGCAACAGTTATACACAAACGAAGAAGGGTTTAAAAGGACTGTAAGAAGCTATTTAGCTGAATGATGTAGTGTAGAGGGTTAGGTATGAACATTATTTTATTATCCGGTGGTTCTGGGAAGCGCCTATGGCCATTATCTAATGACATTCGGTCAAAACAGTTCATAAAGATTTTTAAGACTGATACTGGCTATGAGTCCATGGTTCAGAGAATATTCAGACAGATTACAGCAGTTGATCCTAGTGCCGATGTTACAATTGCAACGTCAAAATCTCAAGTAAGTACGATTCATAATCAGTTGGGACCGGATGTGGGTATAAGTGTTGAGCCTTGTCGTCGTGATACATTTGCTGCGATAGCTTTGGCGACAGCATACCTTCGTGATGTGAAGGGAGTATCTGAAAATGAGGCTGTTGTAGTTTGTCCGGTTGATCCATATGTCGAAGAGTCTTATTTCGAATGTGTTAACGAGCTATATGAGGCGGCTCAACGAGGAGAATCGAACCTGGTTCTCATGGGAATAGAACCGACATATCCGAGCGAGAAATATGGGTATATAAAGCCAAAGCAGAATGCTGACGGAAGTCAGGGGTGGGGATTCACAGAGAAACCAACCGCTCAAAAAGCTGCTGAGTATATCGAGTCTGGTGCTCTATGGAATGGTGGAGTATTTGCCTACAAATTAAGCTATGTTTTGGGGAAGAGTAAAGAACTGCTCGGGACAAGCGACTATTACACGCTGTTCAATGGCTATGAAAAATACAAGAAGATCAGCTTCGACTATGCTGTGGTCGAGCAGGAAACAAGCATTGATGTGCTGAAATACAGCGGAACATGGAAAGACCTCGGAACTTGGAATACTTTGACAGAGGCAATGGAAGAAAACTCTGTTGGGGAGGCAATAATTGATGACTCGTGTGATAATGTTCATGTGGTGAATGAGCTGGATGTCCCAGTGATTGCTATGGGTTTGAAGGATGTTATTATTTCTGCCTCTCCTGAAGGAATCCTTGTATCTGATAAGAACAAGAGCTCATATATAAAGCCAATTGTTGATTCGTTGAATCAATCGGTCATGTTTGCCGATAAATCTTGGGGAACCTATAAGGTCCTCGACATTGAAGATGGAAGCCTTACCATTAAGGTGACGCTTAAGGCAGGCGAACATATGTATTATCACAGCCATGAACGCCGGGATGAAGTATGGACAGTTATCAGCGGAATTGGAAAAACCATTGTAGATGGTATGGAACAGCCAATTAAAGTCGGTGACGTCATTACAATGGCCGCAGGTTGTAAACATACGGTAATAGCAGAAACTGAGTTACAGATGATTGAGGTCCAGATTGGTAACGATATTTCGGTTTCTGACAAGAAAAAGTATGAGATGCCATCATGAAGCATATACCTTTTCTATTGAAACCCACTGCTAAAGATTATTTGTGGGGCGGAACAAGATTAAATGACGATTTTAGCTTTGGAATTGAATTAGATCCGTTTGCTGAAGCTTGGGTTTGTTCTACGCATCCGGATGGAACTTCAAACTTGTCCACCGGTGAGCCTCTAACGGATATACTGAAACGTGATCCAAAGATACTAGGCACACATCCGCTGGCAACCACAAACGGGAAACCTGAGCTGCCTATTCTGATAAAGCTTATTGATGCGAAATCAGATTTAAGCATACAAGTCCATCCTGATGATGAGTATGCGAAGAAGGTAGAAAGCAACCTTGGAAAAACAGAGATGTGGTACGTCATTGATGCCAAAGCAACATCCGAGCTTATCTATGGATTCAAAACTGATGTAACAGCAGAATGCGTCAGGGAGGCAATAAACACTGGTAAGATTGAAAACATCCTTAACCATGTCCAGGTTCACAAGGATGATTTGTTTTATATTGAGGCCGGTACGGTTCATGCCATTGGCGCAGGATGCCTGATTGCAGAGATACAGGAATCCTCGAATATCACCTATCGACTTTACGACTATGACAGAATTGGCAAAGATGGCAAGAAACGGCCACTGCACATAGATAGAGCATTGGAAGTAGCCAACCTTAAATCATCAGCCGCCCCTCGTCAGCCTATGAGGGTTCTGAAATACAGGACTGGCTGCGCATCGGAACTTTTGACTCGATGTAAGTATTTCCAAGTTGAGCGGTTGTTGCTGAATACAGAAGTATGTCGTGAACTGGTGACTTTTCAGACTGCCAGTAACAGCTTCCACGCACTTCTTTGTGTGGAGGGATGTGGCTCCATCAGTTGGAATGGCGGCGCGATGAATTTTTTCAAAGGTGATTGTGTTTTTGTGCCAGCCGGAAGTGAGATTCTAAAGTTGCATGGAAAGGCACAGTTCCTCAATGTCAGCTGTTGACTGGAAAGGGGATTTATGGATTGCAGATTGGAATATAATCGTTGGCTTGCATATACTGATGGGGAAATAAAGGAAGAATTAGAAAAGATGGATAGTGATGCCATAGAAGATGCATTTTTCCGAAATCTCGCATTTGGAACCGGCGGCTTGCGGGGGATTATCGGAGCCGGAACAAACCGCATGAATATCTATGTGGTAGGAAAGGCATCTCAAGGCTTATCCGACTATTTGCTTTCCACATCTTCTACTCCCTCTGTTGTTGTGGGTTATGATTCCAGAACCAAGTCTGATTTGTTCGCTAGGGTGGCAAGTAGTGTCTTCGCGGCAAACGGGATTACCGTCTACCTATGGCCCACACTGAATCCAGTCCCAACGGTTTCCTTCGCCGTCCGTCATCTCCACGCCAGCGAAGGCGTGATGATCACGGCAAGTCACAACCCGTCCAAGTATAACGGTTATAAGGTCTATGGCCCAGATGGTTGCCAGATAACTAATTATGCTGCCTCCGCGATCCTTGGCGAAATCGAGAAACTTGACATCTTCGCGGATGTGAAAAGAATGGATTTCGATCAGGCTGTAACAGCTGGTCTGGTCAAGTATATAGATGATAATGTGCTGACGGCGTTCATTGAAGAAGTCAAGAGTCAGTCAGTTCTGTTTGGTGATGAAGTAAACCGTGATGTGGCGATTGTTTATAGTCCTCTCAACGGCGCAGGCTTGATTCCGGTGACATTGGCATTGAGTGAGTCTGGATTCACAAACATTACGATTGTGGAAGAGCAGAGAAATCCAGATGGAAATTTTCCTACATGTCCTTATCCGAACCCGGAGATTAGGGAAGCAATGGAATTAGGACTTGAGTATTGTCGGAAGATCGGAGCAGAACTTTTGCTTGCCACAGATCCAGATGCAGACCGGTGTGGTATCGCCGTGAAAGATAAGGAAGATTACAGCTTTCTATCTGGTAACGAGGTTGGTATTCTGCTACTTGATTACATTTGCAGTCAAAGACAGAAACACGGCAAAATGCCCGCCAATCCTGTGTTCATCAAGACTATTGTTACAATGGATCTGGCTGAGAGAATTGCGGAACACTACGGAGTTCAGACCATCAACGTTCTTACTGGGTTCAAATACATCGGTGAGCAGATTGGCGTCCTTGAAGCACACAACCGCGAAGCCGATTACATCTTCGGTTTCGAAGAATCCTACGGCTATTTGACAGGCTCCTATGTTCGGGATAAGGATGCAGTTAACGCAGCATTTATCATTGCCGAGATGTTCGCGTTTTATAAGACTAGAGGCATCAGCTTACTACAGAAACTAGATGAGCTTTACAATACCTACGGCTACTGTCTGAATATGCTTCATTCCTATGAGTTCCTTGGCTGCGCAGGAATGCAGAGGATGAACGAGATCATGTTGGGTTTCCACAACGATAAAGAAATAATCGGTGGTATGAAGGTCGTAAAAATAGAAGACTATAGTCAAGGACTCAATGGTCTACCAAAATCTGATGTACTGAAATTCTATACAGAAAACGGCTCTGTTGTTATTCGACCATCTGGTACAGAGCCAAAACTTAAGGTTTATATTTGTGTTACTGCTGATAACCATGAAACTGCGGAATCGATAGAATCAAGAATAGTGGCAGAGTTGGAAAAAGACTTCGATGTTGAGGATTGAACTTGTGGTATTCTATGACCATGATGGAATCCCAACTGCGCATGAGAGAGCAATGTTTAGCATATCCAGGCATGGACAGAAGAGCTATAGCAAACGAAGAGAGGAAACAAAACATGACAAATATCACAGAAGCATTTACGAATAAAGTCCTCGTCATAACGGGAGGGACTGGGTCGTTCGGCTCAGCGGTATTGAAGCACTTTCTGACTACTGATATCGGAGAAATCCGCATCTTCAGCCGTGACGAGAAGAAGCAGGACTGGATGAGGCACACACTGCAGGCGCAGTTTCCCGACTTTGCAGGAAAAGTGAAGTTTTTCATCGGTGATGTGAGAAACATTGATTCTGTGTGTGACGCCCTTTATGGCGCGAATTACATCTTCCATGCAGCTGCATTGAAAGAAGTCCCTTCCTGCGAGTTCTTCCCGATGGAGGCTGTCAGGACAAATATTATTGGTACCGATAATGTGATCACGGCAGCAGTCGAGAACAAAATTGAGCGCGTTGTGTTTCTTTCTACAGACAAGGCGGCATACCCTATCAATTCCATGGGCATGACAAAAGCTGTTGCAGAGAAGGTTGTACAGGCAAGGGCGCAGGTGGCTTTTGAAAGAGGCGGTACGGTTCTGGCTTGCACCCGTTATGGCAATGTCATGTGTTCCAGAGGATCCGTTATTCCGCTCTTTATTGACCAAATCAAGCGCAAGGCTCCGATTACAATTACTGACCCGAACATGACGCGCTTTCTGATGAATCTTGATGAAGCGGTAGATCTTGTAGCTTTTGCTTTTGAACACGCCGAACCCGGTGATTTGTTTGTTCAAAAGGCTGACGCGAGTACCATCGGCGATTTAGCCGACGGCGTGATGAAGGTGTTTGGAGAGACGGAGAAAAAGACAATTGGCTCCCGTCATGGAGAAAAACTATATGAAACGCTTGTTACCCGTGAAGAGATGCTGAGATCTAAAGATATGGGGCATTATTATCGTATCGCGCCCGACGCCCGCGGCTTGAACTATGATAAGTTCTATGTTGAAGGGACTGTGACCACCGAGGGCGACGAGGCGTACACGAGCCATAATACGAACAGACTTGATGTGGACGGAGTGGTAAGGAAAATCATGGAAACTGACTATGTGAAGGAAGAACTGGAAGGGCGTCCACATATTGTGGAAGCTTGACATATCACAATAAATTCAAGCAGACTACCCGTCAGCAGGCAGGAGAGAAAAAACGATATGGCTGAATGGAAAAACAACGGTAAGATAAAGCTGATGATAATCGTAGGCACAAGGCCGGAGATCATCCGCCTTGCTGCGGTCATCAAAAAATGTCGGTATTATTTTGACACGATTCTCGTACACACAGGGCAGAACTACGACTACAACTTAAACGGTGTGTTCTTCAAAGGCCTTGGTCTCGCCGATCCAGAACTCTATCTCGACGCCGTGGGAGCTGACCTCGGCGAGACGATGGGGAATATCATATCGGCCAGCTACAAGGCTATGGTGAAACTCAAGCCTGATGCCGTGCTGGTTCTCGGCGACACGAATTCCTGCCTCTCAGTCATCGGCGCGAAGCGGTTGCACATCCCGATCTTTCATATGGAGGCCGGCAACCGCTGCAAGGACGAATGCCTGCCGGAGGAGACGAACCGCCGCATCGTGGACATCATCAGCGATGTGAACCTTGCCTATTCCGAGCACGCACGCCGCTATCTTGCGGACTGCGGCCTACCGAAGGAGCGCACTTACGTTACCGGCAGCCCGATGGCAGAGGTGCTGACGGAGAATCTCGACGCGATAAAAGCGTCGGATGTACACGCGAGACTCGGACTTGAAAAAGGACGTTACATTCTCCTCTCAGCCCACCGAGAAGAGAACATAGATACAGAAAAGAACTTCACAAGCCTCTTTACAGCAATCAATAGCATGGCTGAGAAATTCGATATGCCGATCCTCTATTCCTGCCATCCGCGGAGTCGTAAGCGCCTTGAAGCATCTGGCTTTCAGCTCGATTCTCGTGTGATCCAGCACGAGCCGCTAGGTTTCCACGATTATAACTGCCTTCAGATGAATGCATTTTGCGTCGTATCGGACAGCGGTACACTTCCGGAGGAATCAAGCTTCTTTACCTCCATTGGGCATCCGATTCCCGCCGTTTGCATTCGGACAAGCACCGAGCGCCCGGAGGCACTGGACAAGGGCTGCTTTATCCTCTCCGGCATAGATACTAAGGGACTTTTGCAGGCAGTCGATACGGCTGTTGAAATGGTGCGCGAGGAGAAAAACGGCGGCGCGGTCCCCGTGCCGGATTACACGGACCTCAACGTGTCTGACAAGGTCGTAAAGATCATTCAGAGCTACGTTGGAGTAGTCAATAAAATGGTGTGGAGAAAAGATGTATGATTATTCTGGTTACTGGTGCTGCTGGCTTTGTGGGCAAAAACCTTGTTGAAAACCTCAAAAATATTAGGGACGGGAAAAATCGCACCCGTCCCGATATCCGTATAGAGGAGATTTTTGAATACGACTTGGGCTCTACGCCGGAAGAGCTTAATGCCTATTGCGCAAAGGCGGATTTCGTCTTCAACCTCGCGGGCGTCAACCGCCCGAAGAATCCGGAGGAGTTCCGCAGGGGTAACTTCGGCTTTGCCACCACGCTGCTGGAAACGTTGAAAAAGCATAACAATACTTGCCCTGTTATGCTCAGCTCCAGCATCCAGGCCACGCTTTCCGGACGCTTTGGGACGAGTGAGTACGGCCTCTCTAAGAAGGCCGGAGAGGATCTGTTCTTTTCCTATGCCGAGGAGACCGGAGCCAAGGTGTTGGTATACCGCTTCCCGAATCTCGTTGGGAAGTGGGTTCGCCCGAACTACAATTCCGCAGTCGGCACGTTCTGCAACAACATCGCCAACGACCTTCCTATCACAGTGAACGACCCGAGTGTCGAACTGGAGATGCTCTTTATTGACGATCTGGTGGAAGAACTGTTCGACGCGTTGGAGGGCAAGGAACATCACTGCGAGTTTGAAGGCGTTGAGACCGTACAAAAAGCAGACGGTCGGTATTGCTGTGCTCCGGTTACACACAAAGCAACGCTCGGTTACATCGTAGAGTGCTTGCAGACCTTCCACGATCAGCCGAAGACCCTCATGATGCCTGCAATTCCAGATGGCAGTTTCGAGAAGAAACTCTACTCCATGTATTTGAGCTATCTCCCGAAGGAGAAGGTCGCTTTTGACCTGAAGATGAACACTGACGATCGCGGCAGTTTTACCGAACTGTTGAAAACCTCCGACCACGGTCAGTTTTCCGTCAACATCTCCAAGCCGGGTATCACTAAAGGCCAGCACTGGCACAACTCCAAGTGGGAGTTCTTCATTGTTGTGTCCGGTCACGGACTCATTCAGGAGCGCAAGATCGGTACGAATGAAATCATCGAATTCGAAGTGTCCGGGGAGCGCCTTCAGGCGGTACACATGTTGCCGGGCTACACCCACAATATAGTGAATTTATCAGAAACTGATAATCTCGTCACGGTTATGTGGGCGAACGAAGTATTCGATCCAAACCACCCCGATACATTTTTTGAAATCGTCTAAAGTCAAAGGCCGGGCATTGAGCTCGGCCTCTGTTAATGATTATCACACTTCGTAGTAGTATTTGTACAAGCGTCAAAGCGCCAGCCAGTTGCTCCCCTTATTGTAACTTAGGCAAGAGATGGAAAAAAGTCCGGCTGGTATGCCGGACTTCCAACCAAACTTATTGTAATAGCGTCAAACGAGCATAGAAATAGAGCCTGCCGGCGGCAGGCCCCAAGAAGGAACGGAATCAGTTCTCTGAGATAGCGTGGCATTGTGGCGGAACGTGCTGAGGGACAAGCTCTGCGGCCCAGACTGACCCTGCCGCAGCCCGCTTTGGGGCTTCGGTAAGGACCCAGGTGAGATAACGGTACGGATCAAGTCCGTTCTCCTTCGCGGTCTCGATCAGGCTGAACAGGATCGCACTGCAACGGGCCCCGCAGGGGGTATTGGCGAACAGGAAATTCTTCCGGGAGATCACAAAGGGCTTGATGCTCCGTTCGGCCCGGTTGTTGCTGAGTTCAATGCGGCCATCCTGCAAATATGCGTTCAGTTCGGTCCATTGGTTCTTCAGATAGTTCAGCGCGATCCCCAGTTTGGACTTCGGCGCGGCATTTCTGGTATTTGCCCATGCCTGCATCGCGTCCAGAACAGGCTTTTCCTGCTCCAGCCGCTTGTCCTTTCGTTCTTCCGGGGGAAGATCCTTGAATTGCTCCTCCAACTTAAACAACTGGCTGCAAAAGGCCACGCCCTGCTCCGCTGTAGGAGACCGTTTGCCTTTTGGAACAGCCTTCAGCGCCTCGTCGAACTTCCTCCGGGCGTGCGCCCAGCAGCCGACGCGGATCGCGCCGCCAACGCCATTGTATCCAGCGTATCCGTCCGTCTGCAGATACCCCGTAAAACCGTCCAGAAATGTCTTGGGGTATTCCAGGCCTCGGCCCGGCTGGTATTCATACAGGACGATGGGGTGTTCCGCCTCTCCGCTGGTGCGGTAAAGCCACATGTAGCTCTTGGCCTGTGCGGCCCTCCCAGCTTCGTGCAACACCTGCAGTTCCGTTTCGTCCGCATGGAGCAGATCATGCCGCAGCAATTGCCGATGGAGTTCGTCATAGATGGGAGACAGCCAGTCCTCCGTGCTGCGGAGCAGCCAGTTGGACATGGTCTGCCGAGAAAGCATGACGCCCTGCCGGTTCCATTCCTGCTCCTGCCGGTACAGAGGGGAGCCCATCACGAATTTCTGCATGGCAATGTGGGCGACTGCTTCCGCCGACGCATAACTGCCGGGGATCAGCATCGGCTCCTTAGGTGTCTTCTGGATCGGCGTGGTTATGTCGTTTGTCTTGCAGTTCCCGCAGCCATAGGTATAGTAGATATCCCGGTGCAGGACGGCCTTGGCCGGTATGATCTGGATCGTCTCCTGGACTTCGATCCCGATAGGCTGCATGGCCTCACCGCACTGTGGGCAGAGGCGGTCGTTCTCCGGCAAGATGTGTTCGACCTCAACGACCTCCGTGTTTTCCGGGAGAATGTCCCTTGCGCTGCCGGACTTCTTCTTCCTGGTATGAGAACGCACCTCCACCGCAGCCTTTTCCGGAGCAGTCTCTTCATCAACATAGACTTCCGCCTCGTTAAAGAGAAAGCTGAGCTGCTCCTGTATTTCCTCTGATGCTTTCTCAGAGGAGGGGCCAAACTGCCTGCTGCGCACGACGCGCAGCTGCTCAAGAAGCCAAGCGTGCTGCTGCTTGAGGTCCAGAAGCTCCTCGTATTCCGCACGGGAAATGGTAACCGTTTCCGTGGTACTTGTCGTTTTCTTCATCGTTTCCATAGCTGTATTATACCATATAGCCATGGAAACCGCACGGGTTTCCCCGTCGCGCTACTTTTGCGTTCCGGCATTTTGCATATGGGTTTCAGGCATGTACAGGGCCTGGAAACGGCAGGCTGCGGGCAGACCTTTTTGGGGTTCCACCATTCATAATGGCAAGCATACCGCCGTGAAACCGGCTCAGTTAACGAACTGACCAATGCCGGAACGCCAGGGAGAGGACCGCACTGCAGTGCCGGAATATTTCTCCGTTTTCACTAAACCATAGATATCCCAGTCACGGGACGATGCGCTTTCGGCTGCTCTACCTTGAGTCCCTCCATGAGCCATCGGTACTGCTGAGACGTGAGCTGCTTTACCTCACGTTCGCTCCGGGGCCATTGGTAGACCCCTCGTTCCAGCCGCTTATACAGAAGAATGAACCCGTCCTGCTCCCAGTACAGTCCTTTTATCCGGTCTCTACGTCTGCCACAGAACAGAAACAGCGTATTTGTGAAGGGATCCAGCTCGAACTCCTGCTGCACCATGGCGGCCAGACCGTCGATCCCTTTCCTCAAATCCGTGTACCCGCAGGCAATGTACACCCGCTCTGCCCCAGTGAAGTCATTCAGCATGGATCAGCGCCCTGCAGAGTGCGGCTGCGAGTTCAGTGCTTGTTCCGGCATACAAATCCAGCGACGCCGCGCCGACCCTCATCGTCGCCACCGGTTCATTCCGCTCCGGCGGTGGAGGCAATTCTACAAACCGGCTTTCCGGCTCCGCAGTTTCCATCATCTGCAATTCCTGCTGTTCGATCATCGCGGCAAACACTTTCTTTTGCCATGTGTAGTACGTCTTCCGGTTGACGCCGTGTTCTGCACACCAGCGGCTTACCGATACGCCGCTCCCGCGGCATTCCGCCACCCGGCGGCTCCATTCCAGAAGGTTCTTCTGCTTGCGCGCTCCCCGGATCGTTAGCTCGGTCACTCTGTTTTCCTCCGTCTCGAATTGTCGTAAGCGCTCAATAAAGCCCCGCCTCCCAAAAACACCAGAGATGTGAGAGAATATCCAATGGACTCGAAAAACTGCAGGTGAGTTTTTCGAGAAAACTGGATAAGGTGGGATAGGGATGGCAGATGTGTTAGCCGTACGGAAGGAACTACGAATGCAGAACTGGATGGAGATCATCCGAGAGAGCCAGGAAAGCGGGGTAACGAACAAGGAATTCT
>JAEEGK010003867.1_pt1 | contig 36983 bp, 32 predicted proteins | sample 8958771 | NCBI WGS metagenome assembly JAEEGK01 (sample SAMN16246547, study PRJNA631951) | gut metagenome | biome: gut microbiome; feature: rumen; material: SC-attached | host: Bos | place: Iran: Karaj | collected 2018-10 | reverse complement strand
ATCTGCATGGCTGAAGTGTAGTTGAACTGCTTCTGCAGAGCTGGAGCAATCTGCTCCTTATACTCTTTCTTTAACTGTGCTGTATCCATTACTTAATTTCCTCCCCTGACTTTTTAGCGATACGAATCACGTTCTTGCCCTCGTGCTTGATAGATACACGGGTAGCCTTACCGCTCTTCGGATCAATCAGACTTAAATTTGAGATATGTATCGGAGCCTCCTGCTTGATGATACCACCCTGAGGGTGCTGTGCACTTGGCTTGGTGCTCTTAGATACCATATTGGCGCCTTCCACGAGAGCCTTCTGCTCCTTGACGAAGACTTTGAGCACCTTACCCTTCTGGCCTTTGTCCTTGCCAGCGAGGATAATTACCTCATCACCTTTTTTAATATGTAACTTACTCATTTCTTGATTGCTTTAAATGTTAAAGAACCTCAGGTGCCAGTGAAACGACCTTCATATTAACGGCACGCAACTCACGGGCAACAGGGCCGAAGATACGGCTGCCGCGAAGCTCACCAGCGTTGTTCAGCAGCACACAAGCATTGTCGTCGAAACGGATGTATGAGCCATCGGCACGACGGATTTCCTTCTTTGTGCGAACAACCAAAGCCTTTGATACTGCACCTTTTTTAACATCACTTGTGGGGATGGCGTTCTTGATAGCAACGACAATCACATCACCCACGCTGGCATAACGACGGCGGGTACCACCCAGTACGCGAATGCAAAGAGCCTCACGTGCACCGCTGTTGTCAGCTACTGTCAGTCTTGTCTCAGTTTGTATCATAATTACTTAGCTTTTTCTACGATTTGTACTAATCTCCATCTCTTGGTCTTAGAGAGGGGACGGGTCTCCATAACGAGTACGGTATCACCTACGTTGCACTCGTTCTTCTCATCGTGTACATGGTACTTCTTTGTCTTCTGGACAAACTTACCATAAATGGGGTGCTTCTCCTTGAACTTAGCGGCAATAACAATGGTTTTATCCATCTTGTTGCTGATCACAACACCCTGTCTTGTCTTTCTTAAATTTCTTGTTTCCATCTGGACCATTATTATTTGTTAAGTTCTCTCTGACGAAGTTCTGTCTTCATACGAGCGATGTCACGACGGGCAGCCTTAATCTGTGATGGATTCTCCAAAGGAGTGATGGCATGATTCAGCTTCATCTGGTTGTACTTGGCAACCTCTGCCTCCAGTCTCTCGGCCAAGTCCTTGGTCTCGAGCTCTTTAAATTCCTTGTTCTTCATACTTCTTAAGCGTTTTTATCGTAATCGCGTCTAACCACAAACTTAGTCTTCACAGGCAACTTCTGGGCACCAAGACGGAGAGCCTCCTTGGCGGTCTCAAAAGGTACACCCTCAACTTCAAAGAGGATACGTCCCGGGGTAACGGGAGCCACCCAACCAGCGGGGTCACCCTTACCTTTACCCATACGTACGTCAGCAGGCTTACGAGTGATGGGTTTGTCCGGGAAGATGCGAATCCAAACCTGACCTTCACGGTTCATATAACGGTTGATGGCAACACGGGCTGCCTCAATCTGGCGGCTGTCAATCCACTTGGCGTCCAGCGTCTTGATACCGAACGAGCCGAAAGCCAGCTGCGTACCGCGGTGGGCGTTGCCTTTGTTGCCACGTCCGTCCTGCGGTCTTCTATATCTTACTCTCTTAGGCTGTAACATGATAGCTTCTTACTTTAACGTTAATTTACTTTTTCTTATTACGGAACTTTCTGCTACCATTGTTACCACCGCTGTTGCGGGCACCACCCTTCTCCTGAGCGAAGTTTGGAGCCAAGTCAACCTTACCGTAGATCTCACCACGGCAAATCCAAACCTTCAAGCCCAGCAGACCGACTTTCGTCAGTGCCTCAGCCTGGCAGTAATCAATATCAGCACGGAATGTATGCAGAGGAGTACGGCCTTCCTTGATCATCTCACTACGGGCGATTTCCGCACCGTTCAGACGACCAGAGATCTGGACCTTGATACCCTCGGCACCAGCACGCATCGTGTTAGCCACAGCCATCTTGATAGCACGGCGGTAAGCGATCTTACCCTCTATCTGGCGAGCGATGTTGTTGGCTACGATGTTAGCATCGAGTTCCGGTTTCTTCACTTCGAAGATGTTGATCTGAATCTCCTTGTCATAGAGTTTCTTCAATTCCTCCTTCAACTTATCGACATCCTGTCCACCCTTACCAATGACAAGACCCGGACGAGCGGTGCAGATAGTGATGGTCACCAGTTTCAGTGTACGTTCGATGACAATTTTCGATACGCTTGCCTTGGCAAGACGCTCGTTGAGGTACTTACGGATTTTCTGATCCTCTACCAGGTTATCTCCGAAGTCCTTGCCTCCGAACCAATTTGAGTCCCAGCCTTTTACAATACCAAGGCGGTTGCTAATTGGATTAACTTTCTGTCCCATACTTCTTACTTATCATTTGTTTTAGCGTCAACAAACAGAGTCACGTGGTTCGAACGCTTACGGATGCGATAGCCACGGCCCTGAGGTGCCGGTCTCATACGTTTCATTGTCACACCTTCGTCAACGAAGACGCGGCTTACATACAGTTCGCCGTCTTCTGCCTTGCGGTCATTCTTAGCCTCCCAGTTAGCGATAGCAGAACGGAGAAGCTTCTCAACGTCAGCTGCAGCGTGCTTCTTAGAAAATCTCAATACACCAAGAGCGCGGTTTACTTCCATGCCGCGAATCATGTCAACGACATAGCGCATCTTGCGTGGAGAGGAAGGAACACCTTTCAGCTTTGCAAAATACTGTGTCTTATTGGCTGCCTTTCTTTTCTCAGCCGCTAATCTTTTTCTTGCTCCCATTATTTTATTCTTTTTATTTCTGGTGGGTTAGCCTGTTATTTCTTATTACCTGCATGGCCACCGAAACGACGCGTCGGAGAGAACTCACCGAGCTTGTGTCCTACCATGTTCTCAGTAATGTAAACAGGGATGAATTTATTTCCATTGTGAACTGCAACGGTATGTCCCACGAAATCCGGGGAAATCATTGAAGCTCTTGCCCATGTCTTAACGACGTTCTTCTTACCACTCTCATTCATAGCGAGAATCTTCTTCTCGAGTGATACGTTGATGTACGGGCCTTTTTTTAATGAACGACTCATAATTTTCTCTAATTAACTTCGTGATTACTTCTTGTTAGCTCTTTCAATAATGTACTTATTTGAAAGCTTCTTAGGTGCACGAGTCTTAAGACCCTTAGCGTACAAGCCCTTGCGTGAACGTGGGTGACCTCCAGACTGACGTCCTTCACCACCACCCATCGGGTGATCATGCGGGTTCATAACAACACCACGGTTGTGAGGACGCTGACCCAACCAGCGTGAACGACCAGCCTTACCAGACTGCTCGAGAGCATGGTCGGAGTTGCCTACACTACCTACAGTAGCCTTACAAGCGGAGAGAATCTGACGAGTCTCCCCAGAAGGAAGTTTAATCACGCAGTAGCTGCCTTCACGAGAAGTCAACTGAGCGAAATTACCTGCCGAACGAACGAGCTTGGCACCCTGACCGGGACGCATCTCAATGTTGTGGATGACGGTACCGACGGGGATGTTGGCAAGGGGAAGGGCATTACCCACCTCGGGTACAGCCTCAGCACCTGACATCAGCGTTGCACCAACCTCCAGTCCGTTAGGAGCAATGATATAACGTTTCTCACCATCAGCGTAGTAAAGCAGGGCAATGCGAGCAGAACGGTTAGGATCATACTCGATTGTCTTCACTACAGCTGGAACACCATCTTTCTCTCGCTTGAAGTCGATCAGACGATACTTCTTCTTGTGACCACCGCCCATGTAGCGGACAGTCATCTTACCGGTGTTGTTTCGACCACCGGTAGAACGCTTACCGTAAACGAGAGACTTCTCTGGCACGGATGCAGTAATATCCTCGAACGTGCCAATAATCTTGTGTCTTTGACCCGGAGTAACGGGCTTTAATTTACGTACTGCCATTTCTTATTAAATATTACTATAAAAATCAATAGTATCGCCCTCTTTAAGAGTAACGACTGCTTTCTTGAACGCATTCTTCTGTCCTCTCACGAGGCCTGCCTTGGTGTAACGCTGCGAGCGCTTGCCGGCATAACGAAGTGTGTTCACACTCTCTACTGTCACATTATACTGAGCCTCTATCTCGGTCTTGATCTCCAGCTTGTTGGCCTCGGGCTTTACGATGAAACCATACTTGGCCTGAGCCTTCTTGGTTACCATCTCACCTTTGTGAGCACCGGTCTTTGCCTTGAAAGTTCTGTCGACAGAAGTCTTCTCAGTAATATTGTTCATTTTCTCTGAAATCAGAGGCTTGATAATAAATGCCATATCTGTGTCTCCTCCTTATTTATTTAATACACTGTCGATAGTCTTCAGCGAGTTCTCCGTGACAACCATCACGTCAGCGTTCAATACCTTATAGGTGTTGAGCGATGCAGCGAGGATAACCTCGGAGCGCTGCAAGTTACGAGCCGACAAATATACGTTCTTATTAGATTCCGGCAAAACCAAGAGAAGCTTCTTGCCATCGACCTTCAGGTTCTTTGCAACATTCACAAATTCCTTCGTCTTAGGAGCCTCGAAGTTGAAGTCCTCAACAACGATGATTGCGTTCTCCTGAGCCTTGTAGGAAAGTGCTGACTTACGGGCAAGAGCAGTAACTTTCTTATTCAACTTGAAACTGTAGTCACGGGGTTTGGGACCGAATACACGACCACCACCGCGCAGCAGGGGTGAGTTGATATCACCGTGACGGGCACCGCCGCCACCCTTCTGACGACCAAGTTTACGAGTTGAACCAGCATGCTCGCTTCTCTCCTTTGCCTTGGCTGTGCCCTGGCGCTGAGCTGCGAGATAGCGCTTTACGTCCAGATAAATGACGTGGTCATTAGGTTCAATTCCGAAGATAGATTCGTTTAACGTAACCTTTCTTCCGGTCTCCTGACCATTGATATTCAATACGTTAATTTCCATTGCTTACTTCTGAATTAAAACAGTTGAACCATTACAACCAGCGCAGCTGCCTTTCACAAGGATCAGATTATGCTCCGGTATTACCTTTAACACTCTCAGGTTCTGCGTTGTTACGCGGTCGCCACCCATTTGGCCACCCATGCGCATACCTTTAAACACCTTGGCGGGATAAGAACAAGCACCGATAGATCCCGGCTTACGGGCGCGGTCGTCCTGACCGTGTGTGGCCTGACCCACACCACCGAAACCGTGACGCTTCATGACACCCTGGAAACCCTTACCCTTAGAGGTGCCGACTACGTCTACGAAGTCTGCATCGCTGAAGAGTTCCACTGTGATGGTGTCACCGAGGTTATGCTCCTCGTCAAACTTGAACTCGGCCAAGTGGGCCTTTGGTGTTGTACCTGCTTTCTTGAAGATTCCCTGCATGGCTTTGGTGGTGTTCTTTTCCTTCTTCTCACCAAAAGCCAACTGAAGGGCTTGGTAACCGTCCTTCTCGACGGTCTTCACCTGAGTAACAACACAAGGACCAGCTTCGATAACAGTGCACGGCACATTCTTACCGTCGGCACTGAAAACGGATGTCATTCCGATTTTTCTTCCAATTAATCCTGGCATTTCAGTTTAAAATTTAAATAATAATGTGAATATATTCGTTTCTTTTTCGAGTGCCATCCGCTTTCCTGCAGTCACAAACCCACTCAAAAAGAAACGCTCACTACTTCTAAACTGAAGGTAAACCGCTCTTTCTCAAGGTATTGTTAGCTGTCAAGCCAGCGCAATACGCACTTTAGCGGCTGCAAAGGTACACATAATTAATTATATGCACAATACCTTACAATAGAAAAATAACATTATTTAAGTTTTTTTAATCTACTACCTCTATAAACTGCCCTTGTTTATTGAAGCGCAGATCCATATCGTCCGACAGTTCCAATTTGAAACCATAGTCCTTCTTGCTGAACTTCGTGACCACATCATTGGGATAATTAGTCTTCACATATTGGAGAATGGTATCAGGTATCAGCGTCAGGGGCACACCCGATTTCTTGCGAGCTACCCGTTTCCATTCTCCCAGCATATTGAACTCAATTCTGGTACCGTCGGTAAGCCACACGCTATACTCCTTTCCGTCCTCCTCATCCTCTATCTCAACAAGGACAATTGAGCAACTGGAAAAATGCTGGTTAATAAATGCCTGTGCCTGCTGCGGAACCTGTACGTTCGAACAAGCCGTCATCAATAGTAATACCAAACCACACCATATTATATGATATCTTCTCTTGCTCATCTCTTCCTCATCATTGATCTATTACCTCTGCTATCTTGTCAGCGTTCATACTGCGAGCGCTGGCATCAAAAATCTCCTTATAGCGTCCACCCTGCCGATAGACATCTGCAGGTACTCCCTGTTCCGCTACCCTGCCCTGCTCCAGCAGGTAGATATAGTCGGCATCCACAATCTGGCCGATGTTATGCGAAATGATAATCACCGTACGCCCTTGTTTGATGGCATCAATGCTGGCCTTGATCTGCTCGGTAGCTATCGCGTCAAGACTGGCCGTCGGTTCGTCGAGAATGATAATCGATGGATTCTTGATGAACATACGGGCAATAGCCACACGTTGTTGCTGACCGCCGCTCAATCGCAGCGCACTACTCTCGAAGCCATTAGGCAGCGCCATCACCTGGTCGTAGAGGAAGGCCTGCTTCGCAGCCTTCACCACATCGTCGTGTGTCGCCTGCGGGTTGCCATATTTGATATTTTCCTCAATACTGCCGTCAAAGATATGGTTCTTCTGCATCACCAGTCCTACGTGCTCACGCAACCACTGGGTATCCCATTCTGCGAGAGGCACGCCGTCCAGCGTGATGGTTCCGCAGTCAGTCTCGTAGAACTTATCTAACAGGTTGACTACCGTACTCTTGCCGGCACCGCTCACACCCACCAAGGCGGTAATCTTGCCTGGTTCTATGCGCATCGACACATCCTTGAGGGCTTTCGTTCCATTGGGATATGAGAAGTCAACATGTTGCACCTCGAAGAGGCCTTTGACGTCTTCCGGATGATATTCGCCCGTTGATTCCTCGTCGGTGTCTCTCTCCAACAGATCTAAGAGTCCTTCTGAGTATATGAGTGCATCGTTCAGGTCGTCGTAGATACGGTGTAACTGGCGAATGGGCGCACTGACATTGTTGAAGAGCATCACATGATACATGATCTTACCAATCGTCATGCCCGGCACATCAACCAGCACCAGATAAGCTGTCAGGATAATGACGAGCACAGTACCTATCTGCTCCAGGAAACCCTTCAGTCCGGTAAAGAAATAGCTCTGCTTACGCGTGCTCAACTGCAGATTCGTCACGATATCCTGTATGTAGGCCTGTCGCTGGCCCTCTATCTTCTCACGGTTGAACGACTTGATGACGGTGATGTTCTCAATGGTGTTCAGCACATTCTGGCTCACGGCCTGCTGTCCCTCATAGATGGCACGTCGGCCTGCTCTCATGCGCTCGGCCTGCACATAGGTTACATAAAAGTAGATGGGCACGATGCACAGAGCCACCAATCCCACATACACATTAGCCGCAAACATCAGGACGAGGGCAATGACAGCACTCAAAAAGAGCGGCAGGATGTCGATGAAGAAGAGGTTGACGGCCTTGCTCAGACTCGTCACACCCTTGTCGATACGCGCCTGCAGCCGACCTGGCTCATTGCCTGACGATGTGAAGAAAGCCATGCGGAATATCAGGATGTGTTTCACCACCTGCACCGACAGGTCGCGACTCACCAAGATGCGCATGCGCTCTCCATAATAACGACGGAAGAAATTGACAACAGTAGCCAGCAGTTCCTTTCCCAGCAGCACACTACTGATCAACAGCAACAGTCCCATGGCACTGTCCCATGGCAACGTAGGCTGTTGGTCCAGAATATTGATGGCGTCCACTGCACGGTCGAGAACAATGGCATTCACCTGTGCCAGCAGCGAACCTATCAACGTGAGCGTCAAAGTGATAATCACCAGCCAGCGGTATGGCTTTACATACCGCATAATATGCCTGAGCAGGCAACCGATGCTCATCTGTCCTCTCTTACCCATATCTCTGTCTAAGTGATTGCAAATATAGTTATTTCCCCTTAAAACTCAAAACATTTACACATATTTCTGCATACCAGGCACCCAGAAACTACTTCAGGTCGCGTGTGAGCATCTTTGTGGATTATGTCCTGCCCAGCAAAACAAACATCCTGCCGCTCGAAGTGAAGGCTGGTGTTCAAGGGGGTATGAAAAGCCTCTGGGAATAAATGTTTCTGTAACTTTTCGGCTGTTTGGGACGATTTTGTTCGATTGTTTGTACTCTGGAATTGGGGGGACAGGTACCTGAGTCATAGCAGCCGTCATACCCAAGTACCTGTCCCAGCGAATAAATTAAGTGCCTCATTCTTGGTTTTGTCTTAGAAATCCCCGCGTGACACAGATTTTGATGAAATGTTTGTGATATTGAGATTTTTTGTTTATCTTTGCACCCAAGAAACTTGCAAGACCTAACAAGAATATAATCAAGTATGAAGAGAGCCTATTTTTTCCTGATACTGCTGCTGTTGATGACGGCAGGTGTACAGACAGTGAGAGCCGACGTACCAGATGATATGAAATATCAAATGGTGAATAGTTATAACACCACTACCTCCGACGGTTTCAGCCTGTGGGACGGCCAGTCGATGATGAATTACGTTGATGAGAACGGTCTGATCTACATTACGAATGCCGCACAGCTAGCAAAATATGCCTATGACTTATATAACAGTAGCGTATTTAGTGGAAGGAACGTCTGCTTGGACTGCAATATCGATTTGAACGGCAAAACATTCTCTATATCACGAGTTGGCGGCCACTCCTATGGAACAGGTGATGACATGGTTTGTTTCGACGGAGGCAACCACATCATACGCAACGGCAAGGCTCCACTAACGGGAAAAAATATTTGGGATAAAGATTGTGCCGGACTATTTGCTATGGTAAAATATGCGCGTATCCAGAATCTCATTGTGGACAATTACACGGTAGACGTAGGAGATATTGATAATTGGTTTACAGATTGGGATGAATGCGGCGTCATCTGTGGCGATGTTGATATATGCACGAACCGTCCCAATAGCGTCATCAGCAATTGCCGTGTGATGAACAGCAGTGTGACAGGCGACATCGAATATGCCGGCGGTATCATAGGCTATGGAGCCTGTGATATTTATGACTGTGCTGTTATCAATAGCACCATTAGCACTCTCGACGATACTGCGGGCGGCATTGCAGGAAGTATCAACACTTTGGACATAAACAAAACAAAGATTTCCGGAAACCGCGTCATCAATTGCTCCGTCACTGCCAAGGACGACCATGCAGGCGGTCTTATCGGCTTCATTCGTGCCCACCTGACCATCGAGAAAAACTATGTGCAGAACTCGACGGTAATGATTACTGAAGGTGACAATGTCGGTGGTCTTGTGGGAAGAATGGCAAGAGCAGGCGATGAAGGTTGGGGTTCGTTCACAATACGTCATAACTGGGTGGATGCTACTGTCAGTGGAAACGAAGGAGCCAAAAAAGGTTCCGTCATTGGTGATTGTGACAGATACAATCAGGTCTCTAATAATGCATATAGCAACTACTGGAACAAGACTAAATGCCCCCTTGGTGCTGTCAGCAATGAAGAAGTGGATGAGCGAGTTTATCAAGGAATGACCGCACAGCAGATGACGAATGAGATGTCTATCAGTGGATTCACCAACTGGGCACATGTGTACCCCATGCAGCAAGACAAAACCACCAGCGACATCGTCGTCACAACAGCCGAGCAGTTGCGCCAGATATCCAACCAGGTGAAAATTGGTTACACCTACGAGGGGCGCACTATCCGTCTTGCCAACGACATCAACGTTAGCAATGGCACCAACTGGGAACCCATCGGGTGTGCCAGTGTGGACAACTCGCAAATCCATCCGTTTATGGGGCGCTTCGATGGTCAGGGTCATACCATTAGCGGTCTGACAACCACGGGGACCTCCTACGACTATCGCGGCCTCTTCGGATTGGTCATCAATGCGCATATCTCTAATGTGCAAATCGCCGGACCTAACATCAGTACCAACGGAAAATATGTCGGTGGCGCAGTGGGCTGGGTATATGGCGGCTCTTGCTATGTGGGGCAGGTCATGGTGAACAGCGCCACGATTTCAGCCAATAGCAGCGCTGGCGGTGTGATGGGCAGGTCGAGCAACGATGCCTATAGCACGATAGAGGATTGTCAGGTATTGGGCTCGGTGAGTGCCAGTCAAGTCGATAGCGACACCGGTGCCGATGGCTGGTCGGGCGGAATAGTGGGTAACATACACGCTGGCGAGATCACTGATTGCGGCTCGACAGCCACTATCCTTGGCAAGAAAACGGGTTTGGTGGGTGGCTGCGAGCAAGCTATAACCATTACCCGCTGCTATGCTGTATCCTATAATAGTTCAAACCTGGTAAGTTACGTCAAGGATGGCGCCACCTGCACCATCACCGCCTGTCCTTCAGAGGTTTCTACCGGCGAGGGCATGAAGAGCACGCTGGGTACCGGGAATTGGTATTACTTCAGAAATGGCAATCGTCACCCCATACCCTTGGCACTTGCTATCTATGTGACTGATGAGGGCATTGTCGTTCAAGACGGTGTGGTGTATCAACCCGAATATAGTGGGAATGACATTACTAATTATTATGTCATAGGCTATCAAGGTTCGGAAGGAAACGTTGTTGTTGCTGACGAGATAAACAATCATCCTGTGGATTGGGTTGTCGCAAAGGCATTTAAGAACAATGAGACAATTACCTCCGTCACCATCGGCAACAATGTGAAGGTCGTTAGGTTCGCCGATATTCCCAATCTTCAGAGCATTACGCTGGGTGCAAAGGTAGGAGAATCAAGTAGTCCTAGTTCGTATAACTACGAGCGTGAGTTGATACGCAACTGTCCTAAACTTACCACCATCAGTGTGAATGAAAACAATCCGCGCTTGGTAGTTGTTGACGGCTTGCTCTACCATAGATGGAGATCGAGGGTAAACGAAAATAATAGTGCATGGGAACTGTTGCGCTGTCCTGTCAACAAGGCTGGCGAGTTGACGTTGCCATCTACGATCACTAAATCGAATGAGACTTTGGACATGGAGGTCGTGAGCATGCTGGCCTTTGAGGATTGCAACCTGCTGACGGGCATCATCATGCCCCAAACGCTGATGGAGGGCGAATATAATGCATCGCCATTCAAGAACAATACCGCCCTGCAGTATCTCGACATGAGAACCTGCCGTTGGAGACAATACAGAGATTTCGAGTGGTACACTAATCGTAGTGAGGATGCGTCTGGTTTCTTTGCCCGTTTACCAGAGAACACGCTCATCTATCTGCCTGCTGGTGACAAAGTTCAACAGGGATATGAGCACAACGTGATTGTTGGCAATCTGGCACAGGGTGAGCAGTCCATCACGCTGACTGACGGTGTGGACTTCTGTCCCAAGACGGACTTCACGGCTCCCAATGGTGTTACTAATGATCGCATACTCGTACCCTACGCCACGCAAGACGGCGACAATGTTGTAAACACTCCTCGCGGCTATACCGTCTGTCTGCCATACGCCCTGACGCTCTCGGACGCTAATGTGAAGGTCTATAAGCCTTCAACCTCAGCGGTTGAAGCAGGAGTCACGACCATCACCTTCAAGGAAGTGGAGGGTGGCAGCATGGAGGCTAACACACCCTACTATGTGGTGGTCAGCAGCGGTACGGCAAGCCTGTCGACGACCGCCAGTGTATCCTTTACTAAAGGTCAGACGGGCGGCACGAACAGTGGGTCCATCAGTGGCTATGAATTCAAGGGTACGCTGGTCAAGATTCCGAACGCACAGCTCTATGATGCCGACAAGCCTACTTACATCCTGCAGAGCGACGGCAAGTGGTATCAAGTGCCCAGCGGTGTGGAGGCAGCCTATGTCGGTGCCTACCGCGCCTACTTCCAGGCCACCGCGAAGTCTGGCGCCCGTAGCATAAGCATGGCGTTCGACGAAGAAAGCACTACCGCCGTTCAGCGGATACATACCATTGATGCAGATGGCACAGAGCGTTACTACGACCTCAATGGCCGTCTGTTGCCCGGCAAGCCCCAGAAGGGTGTGTACATCTTGAACGGTAAGAAGTATGTAAACAAATAAAGCAGGGAGGACGTAAAAATGAAAAAGAAATATCAAAAGCCCGAAATTCAAATAGCATCTTTCGGACAACGTACATATCTGCTTATTGGAAGTCCTGTACCCAATTTATTAGTCGATGATCCCAATTACGACAATTGGGATCCCAATGGCGGTCAGTAAGGACGGCAGCCTTTAGTAATCTCTTCCCCTCCTGACTCAGGAGGGGAGCCCGAAGGGCGGGGTGGTCTGAAGAAGCTAAACAGCAGTGCACGGGGACTGAGTAGTTACTATTGTTAAGGCACAAAATGTTTCTACCACACCCTGTGTCAGGTGTCACAGCAGGCTCCAGGCATTCTCCAGATAGGGCTGCAACTCGTTGCGGTCCGACTGGTCGAGTCCGCACTCCACCGTACTGTTTTGTTCTTGATGATACTGAGAGGGGGTGGATGTTTCTTTTAGTTTTTTTTTACGCCAAAGAAAAGGACAGAATCCTTTCTTTGAAAACTTTCTTTCGAAAGAAAGTGATTGAACGCAGTTCAAAATAACAAATTAAAAGACAATCTCCCGCAAGTGCTCTGCTGAGCCTTTGCGGGAGATTGTTATTATTCTATCCGTTTTTACAGTCCTATGTAAGACTTGATGGCAGCGATAATCTTCTGCGAGGCATCCTTGGTGTAAACATTCTGACCAAGGAATCCATCATGATGATAACCGCCTTTGTTGACGATCTTTGTCACCGCAGGATTCGTACTGTCGTCGATGGCACCACCCGTCCAAGGGTCGTCAGAGCAGTAGATGAACACCATCTTGTACGCTGACTGCGTCTTCACCCATGAGCGGAAATCGCTCATCAGCCGTCCGCCGTCCCACTGTGAGGCATATCTCTTCATGAGGGTATGGTTTTCGAAGACATCACTGATGCTGTATGCCTTGGTGGAGGAGATGGATGTTCCCTCCAGCATGGAGTAATCGTAGGCGACATTACCCAGCTCACGTGCTGCCTGCACAGAGTAAGGCATGCTCTTATCGGCATTTCGCTGATTAAGGAGCTCTTCATCAGTATATGCCGCGCGCATGCTCGCCTTATCATCTTCATTGACATAAGTAGTCATTGCTTTCAGGGAGTCGATCAATTCATCAGAACCCATGAAGGCAAATTCGGCAACCTGGCTGATGGCTTTCTCCTTGGCGTCTTTCTCTTGCTGTGTCGTCGCGGTACCTATCGCCTTGTCCACGTCAGGAACCAGTCTCGCCCAAATGTTAAAAGACACTTGTGAGAATTTATCGAAGTTAGCACTGAGGATGTAATAGAGCACACCGCAGGTCACCTCCTCCTCGGCGCGCCCGAAAGTGTTGATGACTTCTGCGTACGTTTTGGGGTCACTCTGGTAGAACTGTTTGATACATGCCTCACGCAACGTTTTGTCGTTAGCGATGGCAACAGGCATCTTCCTCAGCCGTGCGTAGGCGATGCCCTTTTCCGAGTCAGCGTCATAGCCTGCTCCGCAGCTGTTGTACAGGTACTGTCCCATGCGGATATCGTCGCTGCATGTAGGTGTGGCGGGCAGGAAAGGTGCGCAGAAGGGCACATACAGGTCGATGTCGTTCCATCCGTTCTTATCGCTGTAGTAAGCGTAGAGTGCCGTCGTGATACCGTCCTTGCTGATCCCCGTGCTGATCCACTTGTTCTGCGTGAAGAAGTTTTTCTTCATCATGTCGACAATGGCATGAAGGTCGGCAGCCGCCTGGTCGGTCCACAGGAAGTTGAAGTTCAGGTCGTCGGCAGGTTCGGGCAGCGACTTGTTGAAGTAGCGGTGCTCTACGGCGACCATGTTGGCATGGAGGTGCTTCGCCAGGTCTACATAGCGGATCTGACTGGCGCTGTCGGCCATCTCATAGCCGTGGGTATAGAGCACGACGGGTGCGTCACTGGAGAAATACCTGAGTGCCACGCGCTGGTTGAAAGTACCCATTGCAGGGTCCTTGTGGTCTACCTGCTGTTCGAAGTTAAAGAAATAGACCTTCTCCTCTTTGCTGCCTGATTTGTCAATGTCAATGGTCACGTCGGAGACACCAGGCAGTTTCTTGAGCATCTCAGAGACCTCGTCAGACAACTCCTTTTCCTCCTCGTTGTTTTTCGCTTCCTCCTTTTTTACAATTTCTGATATCTCGGTGCTCTCTGAGCATCCTGTTATCATGATGCATGCCACGAAAGCGGCGAGGAGCATCCATATATTTCTGGTCTTTTTCATTGTTCGTTCCTTTCTCTTGATTATTGTCCGTTACGGATGTATTGCAGTGCCCTCTCAAGCTGAGAGTCCTTGCCTGTTGCCTCGAACTGCTTGACATCGAAGTCCACCTCGATGTCAGGAGTGATACCTACGCCTTCCAGTATCTGACCGTCATTGGTCATCATTGCCAATGTCGGGCAGTAGGCAAAGACCGGTGTCTTATCCTCCACGCCGATCTTTCCGGAGTAGTTGAGGGTGTTGTTGCTATTGCTTGTCAGTCCGCAGAGACCGCCCCACGTGCGCTTGCCGATGATTTTCGCGTTCTTGAGGGACTTTGCAGAGAGCGATGTCACCTCCGACATACTTATCGAACGGCAGTTGGTAAGGATGACGATAGGCTGGTCGTCTACGACGTAGTGCTCATCAGGATAGGTGCCCATCACGGCAGGCATAGGTACGGAGTAGTCCAGACGACCTGTGCCGCGCTTGAAGCGCTCCTTGCCGACGAGCATACCGCCCGACGGACGCAGTGCACCGAGCGCAAAGGGGAAATCGCTTGTTGAACCGCCTTGGTTTCCGCGCAGGTCGATGATGACACCGCCTAACTTACCGGTCTTGCCGAGTGCCTGGATGGCGTTGAACCACGCTTGCCATACGTTGGAAATGCCTTGTACGTGATTCAGCAGGTTAGGGTCGTTCTTATCCAGTTCTGCCATACCCGACTCTGTCAAGTAAGTATTGAGTGAGAACTGGCTGAAATAGAAATACGCTATGTTGCCCTTCAGCAGCGCATAGCGTACTGCCATGCCCTCATCCTGGAAGCCGCTGTTGATGACTGTCAAGCCGGGGACTTTGAGGTAGGCATACTGCACCACCAGCGTGTTGTAACTACTGAGGGTCAGATTCTCGTCGGTGAGTTTCTTTTTCAGCTCCTTCAGGGCGTTCAGCTTCTCAAGCTGCTCAACGGTAGGCAGCAGCAGTTCTGAATATTTTTCTATCTGGTCGCAGACCCACATATAGCCCATGCCCTCGGTATGCATGAGATTGTACATCATAAACGGAACTATCGTGGAGTAGAAAGCGGTCTGTGGCTGACCATTCTCGTCCATCACCACCTCTCCGTTTGCCGGCGCGAGGTAGTATTTGGAGATGTCCGGCTTGTACCTCATAGAAATGCGCATATCGTCACGGTTGGCATTCCGCAGGTCGCTGGGTGACACCATGACGGAACTGTTGTTGTTATGGTGGTTCAGGAACGTGATATACATGTGTCCGTCATGAAGGTCGCTGAACGCCTCATTCATCAGTGCCTCCAACTCTTTGTCAGTGACGGGGTTGTCGGTACCTCTCTTGTCAAGGGCGGCAAACTTCGGATAGCTCGCCGCATAGGCTGAGTCCCAGTCGAGCCCGTTCTGCTTCTCGTAGTCCCAGAGGGAGTAATACTGGTTGAGTGCATTCCATGCGATCTCGTACTTGCCGCCAAAACTTGTATATCCCTCACCGAAGGCGAGATTATCATCATAATCGTAAGCCAACAGCGTGTCGCTCGACTCACGGCATGACGTAAGGGAGAGTGCCATTGCTATCGCTCCTAATACTAATATTCTGTTCTTCATTGTTTCCTTTGTTTTAGTTAAAAGATATAGCTTGCACCCAGCTGGATTGCCGTCGTTGAGTGATAGCGGTAGTCTTTGTTCCTCATATACTGCTTGGTGGTGCTGGTGGTGCTGTAGTAGTGGCGCACCTCCACCTGTGCCGCCCAGTGCTCAGCGAACCGGTATTCCATACCTACGCCACCCACGAGACCGCAGTCCCAGCGTTTGTCACGGTCGCTGTCGAACTCCACCTTCCCCTTGATGTCGAAAGACTGACCTGTGAACGAGTTTATGTCCTTACCGGAACGGTAGCTGTGAACCCAGTATCCGCCATAGACACCGAGGTTACAGAAACCGCGCAGTTTCTTGCCGCCGAAGCTGAACGATGCCATGACGGGCAGCTGCAAGTAGGTGTTACGATACTTGAGGTCGACTTCCTCAATGTTTGCCCGGTGCATCCGGTAATTCTTCTGTGTCAGGTTGAAATCGGCACGGACACCGAACCAGTCGGTAAAATTGTACTGTCCCGTAACGCCGTAAGTAACACCCCAGCGTCCGTCGAACAAAACGTCGGTCATGTACTGCTTGTCGATGGAGAACACGTTATAGTCTGCTCCGGCAGTGACACCGACCCTCCATTGTGCATTGGCAAAAAGCGTTGTCATCAGCGCGAAAGCTAACAAGAGTCTTCTCTTTTCCATTATTCCTTAAATCTTTAAATAGATAGTGATATTAGTTTCCAAACTTCAATGTTACAAAGAAGTCCCTGCCTGGCATACTGCTCGGCAGGGACTTATCTTTTTAGAACAAGGGTCACTCCTGGCGGTTGACGAACTCCATGATGACGGCAACGGCATCGTCTTCCGTCATGTGGTCCATCGAGATCACCACGTCATAGTTGCGGGTGTCGTAACGGGAACGGTCGCTGTACTTCTTCAAGTATGCCTCACGACCCTCATCCACCTCGTCGAGGATGTCAAGGGCTGCGGCATAGCTGATGCCCCGTTTCCTTATCAACCGCTCTATGCGGTGCTCAGTGGATGCCTGAATAAAGACATTCAGGTGGTTGGGATGCTCACGGAAAATCAGAAAACCGCTTCTGCCTGCCACCACACAGGACTCCTCACGAGCAAGTCCCTCCAGGATGCGGCGCTCTGTCTCGAACATGGCGGCTGTGGAGGGCTTCTCCTGACGGTTGGCACTCAGCAGCGTCTTGCAACGGTCCTGCAACTCACCCCACCAGGAAGACTTTTCCTGCGCCTTCAACTGTTCTATCTGCTCAGCGGTAAGACCGTATTTCTCGGTCAATCCCTGCACAATCGCCTTGTCGTAATACTTCACCCCCAACAGCTCTGCCAGTTTGCGACCGACAGTCCTGCCGCCGCTGCCTAACTCGCGGTTGATGGTGATGACGAAGTGATTGTTCTTGTTCATACTAAACTACACCTTGATTTCTACCTCAACACCGCTGGGGAGTTCGAGCTTCATCAGGGCATCAACAGTCTTAGCCGTTGAGCTGTAGATGTCGATCAGACGCTTATAGTCTGACAGCTGGAACTGCTCACGAGCCTTCTTGTTAACGAAGGTAGAGCGGTTAACGGTGTAGATACGCTTGTGGGTGGGAAGGGGAATTGGACCGCTGATGATGGCACCAGTAGCCTTTACGGCCTTCACAATCTTCTCTGCTGACTTGTCTACGAGTTTGTGGTCGTAGCTCTTCAGCTTGATACGAATTTTCTGACTCATTGTCTTTAAACTTTTTATTTGTTATTTAAATATGGAGGCCGCTAAAGAGTCATTTGCTCAGCGGCACTCCGTTAATTATCAATTGTCAATTATCAATTGTCAATTAGACTAAATCTGCACGGCCCTTAACCTCCTCGAGCACGGCCTTAGCCAGAGCTGAAGACAGAGGAGCGTGGTGGCTGTACTCCATAGAGCTGGTAGCACGACCAGAAGTGATGGTACGCAGAGCGGTTACATAACCGAACATCTCTGACAGGGGCACCTTAGCCTTGACGACACGAGCACCACTGCGAGCCTCTTCCATACCCTCAACCTGACCACGACGCTTGTTCAGGTCACCGATGACGTCACCCATATTCTCCTCAGGAGTAACCACCTCGAGTTTCATAATGGGCTCCATCAGCACGGGCTTAGCCTGAGCGCAGACTGCCTTGTAAGCCATCTGGGCAGCGATTTCGAATGACAACTGGTCAGAGTCAACGGGATGGAACGAACCATCCACTACGACAACCTTCAGCGAGTCAACGGGATAGCCACCGAGGATACCGTTCTTCATAGCAGCCTCGAAGCCCTTCTGGATAGAGGGGATGAACTCCTTAGGAATGTTACCACCCTTCACCTCGTTGACGAACTGCAGACCGCCGTTCTCCTTGATATCCCAATCGTCGTCCACAGGACCAACGTTCACGATGATATCAGCGAACTTACCGCGACCACCAGACTGCTTCTTGTAAACCTCACGATAGTTCATGACGGTCTTCGTGATAGCCTCCTTGTAGTTCACCTGGGGCTTACCCTGATTACACTCAACCTTGAACTCACGCTTCAGACGGTCGATGATGATGTCGAGGTGGAGCTCACCCATACCAGAGATAATGGTCTGACCACTCTGCTCGTCGGTACGAACGGTGAAAGTGGGGTCTTCCTCAGCCAACTTAGCCAGACCGTTGTCAAGCTTGGCAACGTCAGCCTGAGACTTAGGCTCTACGGCGATAGAAATCACAGTGTCGGGGAAAGTCATAGACTCCAGCACGATAGGCTTCTCCTCGTCACAGAGGGTATCACCAGTGCGGATATCCTTGAAACCTACACCTGCGCCGATATCACCAGCGTCGATAGAATCCATAGGAATCTCCTTGTTAGAGTTCATCTGGAACAGACGACTGATACGCTCTTTCTTGCCCGAACGGGGGTTGTAAACGTAAGAACCGGCCTTCACGCTACCAGAGTAGACGCGGAAGAATACCAGACGACCCATATAAGGATCGGTAGCAATCTTGAATGCGAGCGCTGAAGTTGGCTCGTCCTCGCTGGGCTTGCGGCCCTCTTCCTCCTCTGTGCTGGGGTTGGTACCCATCACCATCTCCACGTCAACAGGAGCGGGCAGGAAGGCACAAACGGCATCGAGCAGGGGCTGAACACCCTTGTTCTTATAAGAAGAACCGAGCAGCATAGGCGTGCATTGCATTGAGATGGTACCCTTGCGGATAGCAGCGATAATCTCGTCCTCAGTAATTGAGTTGGGATCGTCGAAGTACTTCTCCATCAGGGCCTCGTCATACTCAGCAGCAGCCTCGAGCAGCTTGTTACGCCACTCGTCGCACTCTGCCTGCAGGTCAGCGGGGATGTCCTCGATATCATACTCAGCACCCATGGTCTCATCGTGCCACAGAATAGCCTTCATCTTAATCAGGTCAACCAGGCCCTTGAAGTTCTCCTCAGCACCGATGGGCACCTGGATCACAACGGGGTTAGCACCGAGGATGTCCTTCATCTGCTGAACAGTCTCGAAGAAGTCAGCACCTGAACGGTCCATCTTGTTCACGTAACCGATACGGGGAACGTTATACTTGTCGGCCTGACGCCAAACAGTCTCAGACTGAGGCTGAACACCATCAGCAGCAGAGTAAGTAGCAACAGCTCCGTCGAGCACACGCAGTGAACGCTCCACCTCAGCGGTGAAATCCACGTGTCCCGGAGTGTCGATCAAGTTGATCTTGAACTCCTTACCACCCCAATTCCAGTTACAGGTGGTAGCAGCTGACGTGATAGTGATACCACGCTCCTGCTCCTGGGCCATCCAGTCCATGGTAGCAGCACCATCGTGCACCTCACCGATCTTGTGCGTCTTACCTGTGTAGAACAGGATACGCTCAGACGTAGTGGTCTTACCGGCATCGATGTGGGCCATGATACCAATATTGCGGGTCAAATGTAAATCGCGATTTGCCATGTCTATATCCTTTTTACTTTTTTACCTTTTTACCTTTTAGAAACGGAAGTGAGCGAATGCACGGTTAGCCTCAGCCATACGGTGCATATCCTCCTTACGCTTGAAGGCACCACCCTGGTTGTTGAAAGCGTCCATGATCTCAGCAGCCAGCTTGTCAGCCATAGACTTACCGCTACGCTTGCGAGCAAACGCAATCATGTTCTTCATAGAGATGCTCTCCTTACGGTCAGGACGAATCTCAGTAGGTACCTGGAAAGTAGCACCACCGATACGGCGGCTCTTTACCTCTACCTGAGGAGTGATGTTGTCGAGTGCCTGCTTCCAGATTTCCAGAGCTGACTTCTCCTCATCCTTCATCTTAGCCTTGACATTCTCAAGGGCATTGTAGAAAATCTCATAAGACAGAGATTTCTTACCATCGTACATCAGATGGTTCACAAACTTCGACACTTTCTTGTCGTTGAAGACTGGATCCGGCAGGATCACACGCTTCTTGGGTTTTGCTTTTCTCATTTTTGTTTTTGAATTAATGTCTGCTTGGGGCTGTTCTTTCTTGTTCTTCAACGCTCTCACATGAGCATTTACTCAACCTGTCTTTAACAATTCTCCAGCAAAACGATTTTTACTTTTTTATGTACGGCAGTTTCCCTACCGTGATAGTCCTCTCGGCTTATAACCCTCTCCGGTTATTATTTCTTAGCCTTAGGACGCTTAGCACCATACTTAGAACGACGCTGAGTACGGCTGGCAACACCGGCGGTATCCAATGTACCACGAACGATGTGATAACGTACACCGGGAAGGTCCTTTACACGACCGCCACGAACCAGCACGATGCTGTGCTCCTGCAAGTTGTGTCCCTCTCCGGGAATGTAACTGTTGACTTCCTTCTGGTTAGTCAAGCGAACACGGGCTACCTTACGCATAGCCGAATTAGGCTTCTTCGGGGTCGTTGTGTACACACGAACACAGACACCACGGCGCTGGGGACATGAGTCCAGCGCGGGTGACTTGCTCTTGTCAACGAGCACCTTTCTGCCTTTTCTTACCAATTGTGAAATTGTAGGCATAATTGTTTGATTTTTAAAATATTATATTATATGTATATATTCAACTTGACATAGTGCGCCCTACTCACAGGTCGCTTTTGGGCTGCAAAGGTACGAACTTTTCGCCAATCCACCTAATTAATAAGATACGAAAAAACACTTACCTTGTGATTTTTAACACAAAATAAGTGTTTTAAGAAAAATTAACTGCCTCATGCTTCCCCTTTGCCTACATTAAACGGGGAAATAGTACGTGGTTCCTGATTGGGAATCTTAATAGGACCGAACTCTCGCTCATATCTCATGATGTTCTCCTGCAAGGCGCCAAGCAGTCGCTTGGCATGCTCTGGAGCCAGGATGACGCGGCTCCTCACGGGAGCCTTCGGCACACCAGGAAGCACCCTGGCGAAGTCAATCACGAAGTCACTGCTGGAGTGTGAGATGATGGCGAAATTGGCATACTCGCCCTGAGCCACTTCCTGTGGCAATTCCAATTGCAGCTGTCCCTGCTGCTGGTTTTTCTCGTTATTTTCCATACTTTTTATTATTATATATTACTTTTTGTTCATCAGCGGAGAGGAGTCAGGGTAAAGGTGAAGATGCGGTCTTGACACGGTACCTGATAGCGAGGCAGGGCAAATCCCCAGTCGCTCCAGCTGTTCACGCCACCCACACCGGCATGTGCGCCATCGATGCAGAGGTTGGTGTACTTCGACTTAGACACCTGTGACGAATGACGCTGTGACTTCTGACCATTTGGCTCATCCAAGTCTTCGATGGCATAATGGAGTGCTGAAGCATGGAACGGTTCCGCAGCCTCAATGTGCATACCCTTTCCAGCTGCCGTTGTCTGGTTCCACCAACGGATATCTCCCTTCGTACCTGTCTCCTGTGGACGGATATAGGGATAGAACTGTTCATCGGCAGTCTGGCTATAGATACCTATACGCTGTGACAGCTTACGGTCAGGATAGTTCTCAATGGGTCCGCGACCATAGTACGCACTGCAGTCCATCGTGTAAGGCAGCTGCATCACCATACCGAAGCGTGGCATCCAGGGCTGTTTCGCATCTTTGTCGGCATTCATCTGCTGCACCACCTTTACACTTCCGTCACCGCTAATTCGGTAGGTCAATGTCAACAGGGCCTTCACATCCGGCATGTCATAGACGGCAGTGACCTCTACACACGGCTGCGGCTTCTTCACCTTCTGCACTTGGAAAGTCGTCAAAGTCAGCACAGGATTCTTCCATACCTTATGATTCTTCTGAAACTGGCCGCCCAACTCATTGTCTGTCATCGCGCGCCAAAAGTTGGGACACAACATACCGCCCTCACCGAGAAGTTGCTGTCCGCCTGCCACATAGGCCACCATGTAGCCTGTGCGCTTGTCGAATTGGATACAGACGGCATCATTGGAAATCGTCAACAGGCTGTCACGCTTGCCGTCCTTCACCTTCAGCGAGGGGAGCTTCCCTGTCGCCTCTTCCCTTGCCAGCGTTCCACCCTTGACGGTCAACTGCTGATAGGCAACGGTCTGCCCTGCCGTCATCAGCGGCTCTGCGTCCTTCAGTTTATAATCGACATTCAGCAGATACTCCCCTGCCCCATCGCAACGGCCTATAGGCAATGTCACCTCGGCAGTAGCCTGCGGTGCACAACTGATCTCGTCGACCTGTCCAGTCTTCACCACCTGTCCGTCACACAAGAGTGTCCAATCCATCCGATAGTTGCTCAGGTCTCGGAAGAAATACTCGTTGCGGATGCGTAGCCTACCCTGCAAAATGTCAACAGGCTCCGTCCAGATATTCTGATACTCATAGCCCGTCTCGTACATATGGGGATTAGGCACACGGTCCGGACTGACCAGTCCGTTACAGTTGAAGTTATTGTCCGACGGATCGTAACTGTTATAGTCGCCACCATAGGTATAGATGTCACGCCCCTCCTTATCCTTGCCATGCAGGCCCTGGTCGACGAAATCCCAGATGAAGCCACCCTGGAACTTCGGATACTTACGCACCAAGTCCCAGTACTCCTTCAGGCCGCCACCGGAATTACCCATAACATGGTTGTACTCACACTGGATAAGCGGCTTCTGTTTCCTGTTGTCTTTCGCATAGCCCTCACAATGGACTTGTGCCATATACATCGGACAGAAAATATCGGTATTGCCACCCTCGCCTGCCGGCTCATACTGGATGGGGCGACTCGGATCCTGCTGCCTGATCCACTGGTAGGCAGCGGTGAAGTTCTCGCTGTCGGCCGTCTCGTTACCCAGGCTCCAGATGATGACAGAAGGATGGTTGAAGTTGACAGCGACATTATGCTGGTTGCGCTCTACGATCTGCTTCCTGAACATAGGATCCTTTGAGGGCGACGGATTCTGATAGAGGAAACCATGACTCTCCTGATTCGCCTCAGCCACCAGATAGATGCCATACTCATCACAAAGGTCGTACCACAGCGGATCGTCGGGATAGTGACAGGTACGCACCGCATTGATATTGAAACGCTTCATCAACTGGATGTCCTGAATCATCCGCTCACGGGACACGACATAACCTCCGTCAGGATCCATCTCATGACGATTGGCACCTTTGATATAGATCGGCTTGCCATTAACCAGCAGTTGGGCATCCTTGATTTCCACCTTGCGGAAGCCTACCTTCTGAGTGACCACCTGACTGCCGTATCCGACGGTCAGCGTATAGAGATACGGTGTTTCGGCCGTCCACTTATGGGGATTCTTCACCTGCAGCGTCACACTGCCCTGTTTGGGTTGCGACTCCTGCCACGAACTGACCGTCGCCGCAGCCACCTCCTTGCCTGTAGCATCGAGCAGTCTGAGGCGTGCCTCCGAATGGCCGACAGCCCATAGCTTCACGCTGAGGGTGCCGTCCTCGTAGTTATTCACCAAGTCAGGGGTGATACGGATATCCTGGATATGCTCCTTCAAGTCCTGCGCATAGAGATAACAGGAACGTCCCACGCCACTCATCCGCCAGAAGTCCTGATCCTCGTGATAGGAACCGTCACACCAGCGGAAAGTCTGGAAGGCAATCAGGTTATCACCTGTATGTACATAAGGAGTGATATCAAACTCAGCAGCTATCTTGGCGTCCTCCGCATAACCCACATACTGACCGTTCACCCACAGGTAGATATTCGATGTGACAGAGCCGAAATGAGCTATCACCTGCTTACCGTTCCAGTCTGCAGGAATCGTAACCGTACGACGATAGGAACCGACATGATTGTCCTTAATAGGCACCTCCGGCGGATTATTCTTGAAATGTCCGCGCCAGGCAAAGCCGATATTCACATACTCCGGATCACCATAGCCATTCAGTTCCCACATTCCAGGGACAGCCATCGTCGCCCATCCTTTCTCCTCATAGTCCGTACGGTAGAAATCCGTAGGGCGCTGGTCGGCACGCTCCACCCAGAGGAAACGCCATGTGCCGTCCAACGACAACTTATTGCCCTGGGTAAAACTTGTGTGCACAGGATATCGGTTGACATCATTCACCTGAAGGTCATGCCATTCCGTCATGGTGGACTCTTGGGCTGTGACAGGCATTGATACTGCAATCACTGCCGCCATCATGATTAATAGTACTTTCTTCATCGTTCGATTACTGATTTTTGGTTATTAATGGACAAAGGTAACCATTCTTTTTTTATTTCCACAAATTTCATGAAGTTTTTCACTTCGCTTAACGAATTGGCGTCACACTATAATGCACAGATAGCCTCTTCAAGCTAAGGCGACAGGTAAACAGAGGAAAATAGGTTCCTACCCTAATTCCACACACACTTTAAACATAGTCAGATCAGACCCCTGAAGTCAGAGAAAGGATAGAGTATCCTATGAGCAACCTATGAGATGCCTATGAGATACCTATGAGCAAGGTATGAGCAACCTATGAGCAAGACATGAGGGGACAATCATTGAAATGCACCCCAAAAGTCGGAAACGGGATGACAAAGAAAAAGCCGCCGTTGCATATGACTGCAGCGGTGGCTTCTATTAGATATAGGTATTATTTACTTCTCCTCAAGAACAGGCTCTTCAGCAAAGTCGAGCACATTCTTCTTGTTGGCCTGCATACGCTCATAGTCCTCCTTAGAGCCGACGATGATCTTCTCGAACTCACGAAGACCCGTACCGGCAGGAATGAGGTGACCGGCAATCACGTTCTCCTTCATGCCCTCAAGCGTATCTACCTTACCACGGATGGCAGCCTCGTTGAGCACCTTCGTGGTCTCCTGGAAGGAGGCAGCAGACATGAACGACTTGGTCTGAAGGGCTGCACGGGTGATACCCTGCAGAATCTGCGTAGAGGTGGCGGGCACTGCATCACGCACCTGAACGATTCTCAGGTCACGGCGCTTCAGCATGGAGTTCTCGTCGCGCAACTTACGGGCAGTGACAATCTGACCCTTCTGCAGGTTCTCGGAGTCACCAGCGTCGATGACCACCTTCTTACCCCAGATACGGTCGTTCTCCTCAGCGAAGTCGAGCTTGTCGATGATGTCTGACTCGAGGAACGAGGTATCACCAGGATCGTTGATCTGTACCTTGCGCATCATCTGGCGGACGATAATCTCAAAATGCTTGTCGTTGATCTTCACACCCTGCAGACGGTATACGTCCTGTACCTCATTAACGATGTACTCCTGTACTGCCGTGGGACCCTTGATGGCAAGGATGTCGGCAGGTGTGATGACACCGTCGGAGAGTGGCGTACCGGCACGTACGGCGTCGTGCTCCTGTACCAGGATCTGCTTGGACAGGGATACGAGATACTTGCGCTGCTCACCAGTCTTCGAGGTAACGATAATCTCACGGTTACCACGCTTTACCTTACCCATGGTGACCTCACCGTCGATTTCAGATACGATAGCAGGGTTCGATGGGTTACGAGCCTCGAAGAGCTCGGTAACACGGGGCAGACCACCGGTGATATCACCACCCTTGGCAGCAGCACGCGGAATCTTGACGAGGGTCTCACCCGTCTTAACGGTCTGACCATCCTCAACAACAACGTGACCACCTACAGGGAAGTTATAGGTACCGATGACCTCACCGTCAGCACCAATGATATCGCAGGTAGGAACCTTTGACTTGTCCTTCGACTCAGTGACGATTTTCTCGGTCAAACCGGTAGTATCGTCGGTCTCTGCACGGAAGGTAATACCCTCGATGACATCATGGAACTTCAATGTTCCTGCATATTCTGTAACGATGACGGCATTGAACGGATCCCACTGGGCAATCTTGTCGCCTTTCTTCACGGTATCTCCACTCTTGAAATAGAGAGAAGAACCATAAGGCACGTTCATCGTAGAGAGCACAATCTTGGTATGTGGATCGACAAAACGAACCTCACCCAGACGGCTGACTACCATCTCACACTCACGACCATCCTCGTCGAACGGAACGGTACGTACCTCCTCAAACTCGAGCATAGAGTCGTTCTTGGCGACGATGCTCGCATTGGCAGCGGCATTGGCTGCCACACCACCGGCGTGGAACGTACGGAGGGTCAGCTGAGTACCCGGCTCACCGATAGCCTGAGCGGCGATGACACCGACAGCCTCACCCTTCTGTACCATACGACGGGTAGCAAGGTTACGACCGTAACACTTCATGCAGACACCGTGCTTCGACTCACAGGTGAGTACGGAACGAATCTCGACGCTCTCAATGGGAGAGTCCTCGATAGCCTGTGCGATAGGCTCGGTAATCTCCTCACCGGCAGCAACAATCAGCTCACCAGTAGAAGGATGGATAATATCATGTACGGACACACGACCCAGGATACGCTCATACAGCGTTGAAATGACCTCGTCACCGTTCTTCAGGGCGGTGCAAACCAGTCCGCGGAGCGTTCCACAGTCTTCTTCCGTAATAATCACATCGTGCGATACGTCAACCAAACGACGAGTCAGGTAACCAGCATCTGCCGTCTTCATGGCCGTATCAGCCAAACCCTTACGGGCACCGTGCGTAGAGATGAAGTACTCGAGCACTGACATACCTTCCTTGAAGTTCGACAGAATGGGGTTCTCAATAATCTGAGCACCCTCGGCACCTGCCTTCTGGGGCTTGGCCATCAGACCACGCATACCAGAGAGCTGGCGAATCTGGTCCTTACTACCACGGGCACCGGAGTCGAGCATCATGAATACGGCGTTGAAGCCCTGATCGGCCTCGGTCATCTCCTTCATCAGGACGTTACCAAGGTCGTTGTTGATATGCGTCCAGGTATCGATAACCTGGTTGTAACGCTCGTTGTCGGTGATGAAACCCATGTTATAGTTCTCGGTAATCTGCTGTACCTCGGCATTACCTTTCTCCACCAGTGCCTTCTTAGACTCTGGGATGATGATATCGTCAAGGTTGAACGACAGACCTGCCTCGTAAGCCATGCGGTAACCAAGGTTCTTGATACCGTCAAGGAACTCACAGGCCTCAGCAAAACCTACGTTCTTGATGACGTCGGCAATGATGTCACGCAGACTCTTCTTGGAGATGATACGGTTGACATAACCCACCTCCTTCGGAATGATACCGTTCACGATGACACGACCTACAGAGGTCTCTACCATGTGCTTGCAGGGCTTGCCGTCAACGATATCGTCAACCATTACCTTCACTTGGGCGTGCAGATCACACTTACCCTCGTTATGGGCAATGATGGCCTCCTCAGGACCGTAGAAGGTCAGACCCTCACCCTTGGCACCTGGACGAATCTTAGAGATGTAGTACAGACCGAGCACCATATCCTGTGAAGGAACGGTGATAGGTGCACCATTGGCAGGGTTCAGAATATTGTGGCTCTGAAGCATCAGAATCTGAGCTTCGAGGATAGCCTCGTTTGACAGTGGGAGGTGGACAGCCATCTGGTCACCGTCGAAGTCGGCGTTGAACGCGGTACAAGCCAGTGGGTGCAGCTGGATAGCCTTACCCTCGATGAGCTTGGGCTGGAAGGCCTGGATACCCAGACGGTGCAGTGTTGGTGCACGGTTGAGGAGCACGGGATGACCTTTCATGACGTTCTCGAGGATATCCCAGATGACGGGCTCGCGACGATCGACAATCTTCTTGGCTGACTTCACCGTCTTCACGATACCGCGCTCGATGAGCTTACGGATGATGAACGGCTTGTAGAGCTCGGCTGCCATCAGCTTGGGCAGACCGCACTCACCCATCTTCAGCTCAGGACCTACGACGATTACCGAACGGGCTGAGTAGTCAACACGCTTACCGAGCAAGTTCTGACGGAAGCGGCCCTGCTTACCCTTCAGTGAGTCGGAGAGAGACTTCAACGGACGGTTGCTCTCACTCTTGACAGCACTTGACTTACGGCTGTTATCGAAGAGAGAGTCGACAGCCTCCTGCAGCATACGCTTCTCGTTACGGAGAATCACCTCAGGAGCCTTGATCTCCATCAGACGCTTCAGACGGTTGTTACGAATGATGACACGACGATAGAGGTCGTTCAGGTCGGAAGTGGCAAAACGACCACCATCCAGCGGAACGAGCGGACGCAACTCCGGAGGAGTGACAGGGAGTATCTTCATGATCATCCACTCAGGACGGTTGATACCCTTCTCCACACTGCTACGGAAAGCCTCTACTACCTGCAGGCGCTTCAGAGCCTCGTTCTTACGCTGCATCGAAGAATCGCTATTGGCACGATCACGCAACTCATAAGACAAGGAGTCAAGATCCAGACGAATCAGGAGGTCATAGATGGCCTCTGCACCCATCTTGGCAATAAACTTATTAGGATCACTGTCGTCAAGATAGTCATTCTCGGGAGAAATCTTGTTCTCAACAATCTCGTTGTACTCTTCCTCAGACAACAGGTCGTACATGTTAGCACCGATAGCATCATTGCCATCAGCGTCCTTCTTTCCTGCCATCACACCTGGCTGGATGACGACGTAACGCTCATAATAGATGATGGCATCGAGCTTCTTGGTAGGAAGACCGAGCAGATAACCTATCTTGTTGGGAAGACTGCGGAAATACCAGATATGGGCAACAGGAACAACAAGTTCAATATGTCCTGTACGCTCACGACGTACCTTCTTCTCCGTAACCTCTACACCACAACGATCACAGACAATGCCTTTATAGCGGATGCGCTTGTACTTTCCACAGGCACACTCGTAATCCTTGGTAGGACCAAAGATGCGCTCGCAGAACAGACCATCGCGCTCAGGCTTGTATGTACGGTAGTTAATGGTCTCCGGCTTGGTCACCTCGCCACATGAATTCTCGAGAATCTCCTCAGGTGAGGCCAGACCAATAGTAATCTTGGTAAAATTACTCTTTATCTTTGAATCTTTCTTGAAAGCCATATTTCAATTGTCAATTTTCAATTATCAATTATCAATTAACGCTTAGTCCATCTTAATGCTAAGACCAAGACCCTTTAACTCATGCAGAAGCACATTGAGTGACTCAGGAATACCTGGGGTTGGCATGGGCTCACCCTTTACGATAGCCTCGTAAGCCTTTGAACGACCTACGACATCATCAGACTTGATGGTCAGGATTTCCTGCAGCACATGGCTGGCACCAAAGGCCTCCAGTGCCCAGACCTCCATCTCACCGAAACGCTGTCCACCGAACTGTGCCTTACCACCGAGTGGCTGCTGGGTAATGAGAGAGTACGGACCAATTGAACGGGCGTGCATCTTGTCCTCAACCATGTGACCGAGTTTCAAGAAGTAGGTAATACCTACCGTTGCGGGCTGGTCGAACTGCTCACCCGTCTCACCATCATACAGGTGAGTAGAGCACAGGCGTGGCAGACCGGCCTTATCGGTCCATTCTGCGAGGTCATCCAGCTTAGCGCCATCGAAGATAGGAGTAGCAAACTTCACACCAAGACGCTTACCGGCAGCTCCGAGGATAGCCTCGAAAATCTGACCAAGGTTCATACGAGAAGGTACACCCAGTGGGTTCAATACCAAGTCGACAGGACGACCGTCCTCGAGGAACGGCATATCTTCCTGACGTACTACCTTAGAGACGATACCCTTGTTACCGTGACGACCGGCCAGCTTATCACCAACACCGATCTTACGCTTCTTGGCAACATATACCTTCGCCATCTGCAGGATACCTGAGGGGAGCTCGTCACCAATGGTGATGGCAAACTTCTTACGCTTCGTCTCGGCATCGAGCAGCTTGAATTTCTTCATATAATTGATAATCAACTGGGCGATGAGCTGGTTCTTGTGCTCGTCGTTGGTCCAGTTGCTGATCTGGATGTCACCATACTCCAAGTTCTTCAAGGCGGCAATCGTGAACTTACTACCCTTAGAGATAATCTCTGCACCAGTATAGTCCTTCACACCCTGAGAAGTCTTACCCTTTGTAAGGGTTATCAGTTTCTCGACCAGGATATCCTTCAGGTCCTCTATCTTTGCCTCATGCTCCTCATCAATCTTAGCAAGCAGAATCTTATCCTGCTGCTTGGTAGCACGGGTCTTGGTAGCACGCGTAAAGAGCTTCTTATCGATAATAACACCAGACAGAGAAGGATTGGCCTTCAGAGAAGAATCCTTCACATCACCAGCCTTATCGCCAAAGATAGCACGGAGCAACTTCTCTTCTGGAGAAGGATCGCTCTCACCCTTCGGAGAAATCTTACCGATCAGGATATCGCCTGGCTCCACACGAGCACCCACACGGATGACACCATTCTCGTCAAGGTCCTTAGTAGCCTCTTCGCTGACGTTAGGAATATCAGCAGTAAACTCCTCAGCACCACGCTTAGTCTCGCGTACATCCAAAGAATATTCATCCACATGGACAGATGTCAGGATGTCCTCACGAACGATACGCTCGTTGAGCACGATGGCATCCTCATAGTTATAACCCTTCCAAGGCATATAGGCTACCAACAGGTTGCGGCCCAGTGCGAGCTCACCATTCTCTGTGGCATAACCCTCGGTCAGGATATCTCCCTTCTTCACACGCTGACCTTTCTCACAGATAGGACGAAGGTCGATAGTCATGTTCTGGTTGGTACGACGGAACTTCGGGATACGATACTCCTTCAAGGCCGGCTCGAAGCTGACAAACTCCTCGTCATCTGTACGATCATACAGAATACGGATAGTGGTTGCGTCAACGTAGTCGATGACACCATCACCCTCTGCAGTAATCATGGTACGTGAATCCTCACAAACCTGCTTCTCAATACCGGTACCTACGATAGGAGCCTCGTTATGAAGCAGAGGAACTGCCTGACGCATCATGTTCGATCCCATCAACGCACGGTGAGCATCATCATGCTCCAGGAACGGAATCAACGAAGCGGCAATAGAGGCAATCTGCTGAGGAGATACGTCAATCAGGTCAACATCCGTTGGCGGGACAACAGGGAAGTCAGCATCCTGACGACACTTGACAACAGGACGGATAAAGGTACCGTCTTCACGCAACGGAGCATTTCCCTGACCAATAACGTGACTTTCTTCTTCCTCTGCAGTCAGATAGACAATATCCTCATTGTTAAGATTGGCAATACCCTTCTCTACCTTACGATATGGAGTCTCGATGAAACCAAGTTCATTAATCTTTGCATAGACACAAAGTGATGAAATCAGACCGATATTCGGACCTTCAGGGCTCTCAATAGGACACAGACGACCATAGTGTGTATAGTGTACGTCACGCACCTCGAAGCCGGCACGCTCACGAGACAGACCGCCAGGACCCAGGGCAGAGAGACGACGCTTATGAGTCACCTCAGCCAACGGGTTGGTCTGATCCATGAACTGCGACAGCGGGTTCGTTCCGAAGAACGAGTTGATCACGCTGGAAATCGTCTTAGCGTTAATCAGGTCTGTCGGAGTGAACACCTCGTTATCACGGACATTCATGCGCTCACGGATGGTACGACTCATACGAGCCAGACCAATAGAGAACTGGTTACTCAGCTGCTCACCAACCGTACGGACACGGCGGTTAGACAAGTGGTCGATATCATCAACGGTAGCCTTTGAGTTCACCAATTGGATGAGATATTTGATAATCTCAATGATATCTTCCTTGGTCAGTACACGAACATCCATCTCTGTGTTCAGACCCAGTTTCTTATTAATACGATAACGACCCACGTCACCCAAATCGTAACGCTTGTCGGAGAAGAACAGGTTCTGGATGACCTCACGGGCACTGGCATCATCAGCAGGATCAGCATTACGCAGCTGACGATAGATATACAGAACGGCTTCTTTTTCTGAATTACTAGGATCCTTCTGTAAGGTATTGAAGATAATAGAATAATCCTGAGCTACAGATTCGTCCTTGTGGACAAGGATGGTCTGAGCACCGCTTTCCAGAATCTCATTCATATTCTCTTCCGTAATCTCTGTCTCACGCTCCATGATGACCTCATTACGCTCGATAGATACCACCTCACCAGTATCCTCATCTACGAAGTCCTCGTTCCAGCTCTTCAACACACGAGCCGCAAGCTTACGACCCTGTGCTTTCTTCAAAGAGGCCTTATTCACCTTCACCTCCTCAGCAAGCTCGAAAATCTCAAGGATGTCCTTGTCGTTCTCATAGCCGATAGCACGAAGCAGTGTGGTAACGGGCAACTTCTTCTTACGGTCAATATAGGCATACATCACGTTGTTGATGTCAGTAGCAAACTCTATCCAAGAACCCTTGAACGGAATAATACGGGCACTATAAAGCAACGTACCGTTCGCATGCACATTCTGACCGAAGAACACACCCGGTGAACGGTGCAACTGCGAAACTACGACACGCTCAGCACCATTGATAACGAACGTACCATTCGAGGTCATATAGGGAATCGGACCCAAGAATACATCCTGGATAACTGTGCCGAAATCCTCATGATCAGGATCTGTGCAATAAAGTTTCAACTTAGCCTTCAAGGGTACACTATAGGTCAGTCCACGCTCCAGACACTCGTCAATGGTATAGCGAGGCGGATCAATATAGTAATCCAAGAACTCAAGAACGAAATTATTACGTGTATCGGTGATAGGGAAGTTCTCTGCGAACACCTTATACAAACCGTCATTCTTGCGTTCCTCAGGCGGAGTATCCAACTGCAGGAAGTCTTTGAATGACTTTAATTGCACATCGAGGAAATCCGGAAACGGCATCGGATTCTTGACGCTGCCAAAGTTTACTCTGTTATCAACTACTTTTGAAGCCATATAATATTGATTAAAAAGACAAGAAAAGGTTAAGAACCTCCGACTGGGAAGTCCTTAACCATTTTTATTTTGGTTGCGCTTAAATTACTTCAGCTCAACTACGGCACCAGCCTCTTCGATAGCCTTCTTCAGGTTCTCTGCCTCAGCCTTAGCCATACCCTCCTTGATTGTAGCGGGAGCACCATCAACGAGATCCTTAGCTTCCTTCAAACCAAGACCGCAAGCCTCCTTAACGGCCTTAACAACCTGGAGCTTGTTAGCACCTACTTCTTTCAGAACTACATCGAAAGAAGTCTTCTCCTCAGCAGCCTCAGCGGCACCTGCAGCAGCAGGACCAGCAGCAACTGCAACAGCTGCAGCAGCGGGCTCAATTCCATACTCGTCCTTCAGGACTGTAGCTAACTCTTGTACTTCTTTAACTGAAAGGTTTACCAACTCTTCAGCAATAGCTTTGATATCTGCCATTTTATTTAAAATTTTAATGTTTTTAATGTTAATTGTTATACTTCTCGCTTAATTGTTACGCTCAGCGATAGCGTCAAGCAGTCCATGAATCTTTCCACCAGCATTCAGGCCAGATACAACAGTCTTGATAGGAGACTGCAGCAAAGCCACGACATCGGCGATAAGTTCGTTCTTGCTCTTGATAGCAACCAGTTCCTCAAGTTTGTCGGCACCCACGAAGAAACCCTCTTCAGCATAAGCAGCCTTCAGGGCAGGAATACCTTCTTTCTTATACTCCTTAAGCAACTTGGCAGGAACGTTGGCCTGCTGTGTGAACATCAGGGCCGTATTTCCTTTCAAACAACCATAGAGCGGTTCGAAATCAATTTCTGAAGCTTCGAAAGCCTTGTGAAGAAGGGTGTTCTTCACAACAACCATCTTAACCTCATTCTTGAAGCATTTGCGACGAAGATTGCTTGTCTGCTCAGCATTCAGTCCGGTAACGTCTACCAGATAGAAATGAGGATATTGCTTCAGCTTTTCTCCGAGTTCTACAATAATAGTATCTTTTACTTCCTTTTTCATTTTACTAAACTTTTACGGAGTTATTCAACTGATTTAGGATCTACCTTAATACCTGCACTCATCGTGCTAGAAATAAAGATACTCTTAATGTATGTACCCTTGGCAGCAGCAGGCTTCAATTTAATGATAGTCTGAATGAACTCCTTAGCGTTCTCATAAATCTGATCAGCAGTGAAGGTCACCTTACCAATTGACGTGTGCACAATACCGGCCTTGTCAACCTTAAAGTCAATCTTACCCTGCTTAACCTCTTTAACTGCCTTAGCAACGTCCATAGTAACAGTACCACTCTTGGGGTTTGGCATCAGTCCACGAGGACCAAGCACACGGCCCAAAGGACCGAGTTTACCCATGCATGAGGGCATTGTAATGATAACATCAACATCAGTCCAACCGCCCTTGATCTTGTTGATATACTCGTCAAGACCAACGTAGTCGGCACCTGCCTCTTTGGCAGCAGCTTCCTGGTCGGGAGTACAGAGAGCGAGCACACGTGTTACCTTACCAGTACCGTTCGGCAGCGATACAACGCCACGAACCATCTGGTTGGCCTTACGAGGATCTACGCCCAAGCGTACGTCGATATCAAGTGAAGCCTCAAACTTTGTCGTGGTGATATCTTTCACCAACTGTGCGGCTTCCTTCAAAGAGTATGCTTTCCCTGCTTCAACCTTATCAGCTACCAACTTTTGATTTTTTGTCAGTTTACTCATTGTTCTAATTGAAGTTATTTGTTATTTACCAGGGAAGTCCCCTTTTACAGTGATACCCATACTTCTTGCTGTACCGGCAACCAGCTTCATAGCCGACTCCACGGTGAAGCAGTTCAAGTCGCTCATCTTATCCTCAGCGATTGCACGTACCTGATCCCAGGTGACAGAAGCAACCTTTTTACGGTTAGGCTGAGCTGATCCGCCCTTAATCTTGGCAGCCTCCATCAGCTGAATAGCTGCGGGAGGTGTCTTGATAACGAAGCTAAAAGACTTGTCTGCATAGTAAGTGATAACGACAGGTAATACCTTACCAGCCTTATCCTGGGTTCTGGCGTTGAACTCTTTGCAGAATCCCATAATATTGATACCCTTAGAACCAAGAGCAGGTCCTACTGGGGGTGAGGGATTCGCAGCGCCACCTTTAATCTGTAATTTGATTAATCCAGCAACTTCTTTAGCCATTTTCTGTAAATAATTAATTTTGATTCTTTATATAAGTCTTAGGAGTGGAAGCCTCCTGCAACCGTATATATAGAACAAGCGTACCGTAACATTTACGCGTTATTCTTTCTCTACCTGTGTGAATGCAAGCTCCAATGGAGTCTTTCGTCCAAAAATCTTCACCATGACCTTCAACTTGCGTTTCTCGGTATTCACCTCCTCGATGACTCCGCTGAAACCGCTGAAAGGACCATCCGTTACCTTCACTGTCTCATCGACAGTATATGGAATGTTGATCTCTGCGCTCTCTATAGTAGTTTCCTCTGCAGTGCCCAAAATACGGTTAATTTCCGACTGGCGAACCACCTGAGGATTGTCCATGCCACCCAAAAAACCCATCACATTCGGAATAAAACGAAGCATATGAGCCACCTCGCCTTGTAAATTTGCCTGTACAAGCACGTAACCGGGAAGGAACATCTTTTCCTTGATAACACGCTTACCGTTGCGGAGCATGGCATACTTCTCTGTGGGAAGCAGGACCTCCCCTACATGAGCCTCAAGAATATCATTATGCTTTTTTGCAGCCTCAATGAACTCTTTTACCTTGCCTTCTTTTCCACTAACGGCACGCAGCACGTACCACTTCATACCTGTCTCAGACATCTTCTACTTTCGAACGTTTAGTTTGGATAAATTGAACTCATGACTGCCTTGAATACAACATCCATCAGCCATACTACTACTGCAATGATAAGAGAAGCCGAAAGCACCAGCACAGCACTTTGTGTCAGTTCTTTGCGGGTCGGCCATGTTGTCTTATGCGCAAGTTCGTCATAACATGCCTTGCAATAATTTACTATCGTCTTAAACATATCGTCAATATTTTAGCACGGGAAGGAGGACTCGAACCCACGACCCTCGGTTTTGGAGACCGATGCTCTACCAACTGAGCTATTCCCGTAAGTAAGCCCCCACCCAAAAGTGGGGGCTTGGTTTATCTAGTGTGTCTAGATATTCTAGATAGTCTAGAGATTCTGGAGGATTAGTCCTCGTAAACCTCTGTGATCTGACCAGAACCAACGGTACGACCACCTTCACGGATAGCGAAGCGGAGACCTGGGTTCAGAGCAACAGCGTAGATCAGCTCAACAGTGATCTCAACGTTATCACCAGGCATTACCATCTCAACACCTGCGGGGAGAGTGATCTCACCTGTGCAGTCCATGGTGCGGAGATAGAACTGGGGACGATACTTGTTGCCGAATGGAGTGTGACGACCACCCTCTTCCTTCTTCAGGACATAGATAGAAGCCTTGAACTTCTTGAAAGGCTTGATCTGTCCGGGATGGCAGAGCACCATACCACGCTTGATCTCGTTCTTGTCGATACCACGGAGCAGCAGACCAACGTTATCACCAGCCTGACCCTCATCCAGGATCTTACGGAACATCTCAACACCAG
>JAEEGK010003866.1_pt1 | contig 37013 bp, 32 predicted proteins | sample 8958771 | NCBI WGS metagenome assembly JAEEGK01 (sample SAMN16246547, study PRJNA631951) | gut metagenome | biome: gut microbiome; feature: rumen; material: SC-attached | host: Bos | place: Iran: Karaj | collected 2018-10 | reverse complement strand
GCATCCGTCATAATAACGGCTCCAATGATAGTGCTCGGCGTGGCGATCCTTTTATCCTACAATATACTTCTGGATATCATTGTTTCTTTCGTGGTGCTTGTATTTACGATCATATCGGCCTTTAATACACCGGTTTCTGATTTCTTCAGAGTCGTAGCGTCAATACTGCCTGCGATCGCTTACATCGCAACCAGCAATTCGTTTTATTTAAACAAGGTCAGAAATAAAATGCTTCATCATACGGTCAATATGAACAATACCCTTGAAGCGTTAAGAGTCGAAACCGAAAAGGCGAGCAGTGATCTGAGTCTTTTTGCATCCAAACTTCTTAAGGAATTTAAGAAGAACAATGATATTGACGATAATGTTATCGAGATCCATGATGACGATTATTTCATCGCGCAGAAAAAGATCCAGGGCATTTATGAAAGTGAGGTAACAAAGCAGGAACCTCTTATGAACTTAACGATCCCGAACGACTTGAGCAAGCGTTCTGTAAGAACCGAGTCGGGAGTAGGCGTTATAGCTTTGATCCTTTCATGTATCCCGGTCCTTGATATTGCAGGCCTCGGTTGTGCTTTGTACGATATCTTTACGGATAAATACAAAAAATACACGCATATAACGGCCGTTGCTTCTCTGGTAGTGGATATGATCGTTGTCATTGCAGGCTATATCATTTACCTGAATTTATAATCTGATATGTTGTTTTAAAGGTCCGAAGAATTTTCTTTGGACCTTTTTTTAATTCAAACATATAACAAAAAATGATATATGGAATAACGAATGATAAGAAGTAATGATCCCGGATTATTGATATCATTGTTCTCGGATAGAGCAAAAAAGGAGGTATTCAGATATGCGAAAAGTTAAATGGGGAGTTTTGGGAACAGCCAATATCGCAAGATGGGGCACGATCCCCGGAATGAAAAAAGCAAACAACTGCGAGCTTTATGCCATTGCGGGCAGAAGCCTCGAAAAAGCAAATAAATTTATGAATGAATTCGGTTTTGAGAAGGCTTACGGAAGTTACGACGAGCTTCTTGAAGACGCGGAAGTCCAGGCGGTATATATTCCTCTTCCGAATGATATTCATATTAAATGGGTAAAAGAAGCGTTAAAGAAGAAAAAGCATGTTCTTTGCGAAAAACCTCTGGCGCTTAATGCCAAAGAAGCTGAAGAGATGTTTGCCTGTGCAAGGGAAAACGGCGTATATCTCATGGAAGCGTATGCATATCTACACAGTCCGTATATAAAAAGTCTAAAAGAAGATCTAAAGAGCGGTATCATCGGCGAAGTGGATTATATCGAATCGGCGTTTATCACACAGGGGTATAAAGAGGACTTCAGACTTCACAAGGAACTTGGCGGCGGAGCGATGTACGATCTCGGCTGTTATTGTACGACCATGTTTTTATCCATGACGGATTCCAATCCCGTGTTTGTTAAGGCCTCTGCCGAGTATTCCGATCAGGACGTGGATCTTGTTACCGCAGGTATCATAAGATTCGAAAACGGCCTTCGTGCTTCTTTCAATGTCGGGATGATCCTCGGACAGGATTCCAATTTCAGATTTGACAGACTCTATATTCACGGAAGTGAAGGCTCGATCAAATCAGAGGTTGAGTACAATGCCGAAGGCGATGTAAGTTACAGGATCTATACGAAGGACGGAATGGTCGTAAGGAGTGTATCGAATCCCCAGAACTATTCATTGGAGATCGAACAGCTCGGAAACTGCATTTTACATGATGAGAAACCTCTTGTTTCCGAAGAATTTTCATTAAAGAATGCTAAACTCATCGACACTGTGTTATCCGAGATCGGATATTATTGATATTGGAGGGACGATTCAAAGGTATCCGTTAAACTTAACGACAATGAACCTTTGATACTTACACTTAAATAAAGCTTTAAACGGAGGGTTAATATGCGTCTTGGTACTTCTTCTCCTTTAAAACACATATCCGGCGAAGACTGGGCGAAGAATCAGGTAAGTCTCGGATGCAGTGCTGTTGTATTTCCTTTATCGTGTAACGATCCGGAGGAAAAAATAATCGAATATAAAAACGCGGCACAAAAACACGGACTGATGATCGCTGAAGTCGGAATATGGCGAAACGCTTTGTCGTTAAACGAAAACGAGCGTAAAGCTAATATGGATTACTGCGTCAATCAGTTAAAACTTGCGGAATTTTTAAATGCCAGATGTGCGGTAAACGTTGCGGGAGCTTTCGGCCCCGTCTGGGACGGAGGATACAAAGAGAATTACAGTACCGATGCATGGAAACAGACCGTTAAGATGGTCAGGGAGATCATCGACAGGGCGGATGTGAAGAATACGTATTTCACACTTGAACCAATGCCCTGGATGTATCCGACAAGTCCGAAGGAATATATAAGACTTCTTGATGAAGTCGGTCGTGACAGATTTGCGGTGCATATGGATATCATCAATATGATCAATTCCGCAGACAGGTATTTTAAACCGGAAGAATTCCTTGAAGAATGTGCGGACCTTCTTGGCGGAAAGATCAGAAGCTGTCATATCAAGGATATCCGTTTTATTCCGGAATATACGTTCAAGGTTGAAGAATGTGCTCCGGGTGAGGGTGAATTCCCCATTCGCAGATATGTTGAAAAGATGAATGAGATCGATCCGGATATGCCGATGATACTTGAACATCTTGATACCGATGAAGAATATCTTAAATATCTCGGATATCTGAAGGAGGAATTAAATGGCTTATACAAGACTCTCTGATGCAAATGAAATAAACGAAAGATTCATGGATTCGCTATTATTCGAACAGAGACTTATCGATTCGGTAAATGCGGATATAAGTACGACGCTTTTCGGTGAAAGTTTTTCAATGCCGGTATTGACACCTGCATTTTCTCATCTGGGTCATTACAGTTCCCGTCCTCTTACGGGACTCGAGGAGTATTCGATCGCAGCAAAAGAATGCAATATCCTTAACTTCTGCGGAATGATGGAAAATGACCTTTTTAAGAAGATCATGGATGCGAATGAAAAAACGGTAAGAATAGTTAAACCCTATGCCGATAATGCGAAAGTAAGAGATCAGCTGCAGTTTGCCGAATCAGTCGGAGCTTTCGGTGTCGGTATGGATATAGATCATATCTTCGGTACCACGGGCTATGACATAGTAATGGGCGAAGAGATGGCTGCACAGACAGCAGATATGCTTCAATCGTATGTGGAATCCGTTAAGATCCCTTTTATCGTAAAAGGTGTATTAAGCGTGGAAGACGCGATCAGATGTGCCGATATCGGAGCCAAGGGTATCATAGTCAGTCACCATCACGGAAGACTTCCTTATTCTGTTCCGCCCATGATGATCCTTCCCGAGATCAAAGAAGCGTTAAAAGGCAGGGATGTAACGATCATCGTTGACTGCGGGATCACAAGCGGGGCCGATGTATATAAGGCACTTGCACTCGGTGCTCATGCTGCAGCGGTCGGAAGATCGATGCTTCCTTTCCTTGAAAAGGACGGAAGTGACGGCGTGAAAGAGTATATCGAAAGCGTAGGAAAAGAACTGAGATTCGTAATGAGCTCGACAGGCTTTTCGAGAGTAGCGGATGTGGATTCTTCCGCGTTGTATGAATTGTAAGAGAAAATAATAAGGGGAATTTTATATAAAAGATGTCTTCGGTAAAAATTTTATACCAAAGACATCTTTTTTAGCGGGAGAGTGCGTGATATACTTTACAGGGACAAAAATAGCACCATTGTTTTCGGATTATATTGACTCTGCCCCAAGGTAAGTCTTTATAATATACAAAAATTGACTTAAGTAAGGAGACTTGAAAAATGGAAACAAAAGAAAAAAAGAAACTATGGGTGTTTATTGCCGTTGCTTACGGCGTTACGTATGCGATGAATCTTTTAATGATCATCGGATTCAAAAAGCAGTATGACCTGACATTGTTCATGAATGCGCAGATGCTTTATCCCGCAGCCGGTGTGATTTTAGGGAAACTCATATTCAGAAAAGAAGGCGAAAAGCTTCCGATGACAGGTTATATAACCGTATTGGTCACAACAGCTTTATGCGCTTTATGCAATATCGGTTCTATCGTTCTTCATATAGATCCTATCGGATCTGCAGTCGCAAAGATCGATATCTGGAATACGCTTTCAACAATTGTGCTTATCATGGGAAGTCTTGTTTCATATGTGGCTTTCTGGGTCTGCGGTAAGGAAAAGCGTGAGAATGCGGGACTTAACCGAAAGAATATTAAATGGAGCATTATCCTTATTGCTGTTTTTATCGCGCTGTTCTTCGGGAGATCTCTTATCAGCATATTCCTTTCCGATCTTTTCAATCATACAACAGAGTCCTTTGATTCTTTGAAGAAAACACTTTTCAGTGCAAATTCGATCATCACTGTATTATGCCTTCCCATTAACTTCATCTTATCTTATATGGCGTTCTTCGGCGAAGAGTGCGGGTGGAGATATTACCTTCAGCCCATTATACAGAAGAAAATGGGTAAGCGTCTCGGAGTGCTCTTACTCGGACTTGTGTGGGGTGTATGGCATATCGGTGCGGATTTTATGTATTATACTAAAGAATACGGTGCTCAGGCATTTGTTATGCAGCTTATCACATGCATATCGATCGCGATCTTCTTCGGATACGTATATATGAAGACCGAGAATATCTGGACGCTTGCGATCATGCATTTTCTTAACAATAATCTTGCAGCTTTACTTGGCGGAGGCGGATCATCCGCTTTACAGGATCAGGTCGTTCTCTGGTCTACAGTTGCGCTTCACGCAATTTCAAGCATTGTAATTTGCTTATTTATCTTTTTACCGTTGTATAACAAGGATAAAAATGCCGAAAAAGAGATTTAACTGTTTGTTTTAATATGGGATAATCAATAGTGTAGAAAGGAGGAATAGGGTTATGAAGATCAAATGCGAATACTGCGACTCAATGTTTGACGATACACTCGAAAAATGCCCGAGCTGCGGTGCACCAAACAAAAACGTAAGAAGAAGTACATCCGACCAGCCTACGACTATTGAGGGCCTTAAAGAATGGTATGCGTCAAAAGGATTACCTCCCGAGGATGTTACAAGATTCTTCATCGGTAAAGATTACCGCGGAGCAAAAGCATTCGGTATTTACAAAGACGAGAGCACAGGTAATTTTATCGTTTACAAGAATAAGGCAGACGGATCGCGTGCGGTCAGATATGAAGGCACGGACGAAGCTTATGCTGTAAATGAACTTCATACAAGACTCAAACAGGAGATCCTTGAACAGAAAAGCCACAACATAAGCAAGGGTTCGGCAACGGCATCTTATAACAGAGGCGGGGGCAGAAGAAGAAAAAAGAAATCCTGTTTAAGCAGCATTCTCGGATTTATTATTCCTCTTATTTTATGTATTGGCGTATTTAAGTTCCTGGTAGATTCCGAGACTCCTGCGAAGTCCGGTTATTACATGTATAATGATGAAGCGTATTATCAGGACAAACTCTTCTATCATTACGGAAGTGACGGAAACGGCTGGGCAGTTTACGACGACGAGATCGGAGACTGGAAGAAAACAAGTTCCTATCCCGTTAAATTGGAATTACAGTCTAAAGCCAAAAATTATTTTCTGTCTTCGGATTATGATCCGAAATACGGTAAATCCGATTTTAAAGACAGTATGGTCTATGAAGATTATCTTCACGGCTTTATCGTAAACGAGGGTTATTATTCGTACAATGATGATATTTATTATCACATGAAGCCGGATCAGGATCAGGGCTGGTATGTATATAATACCGACGACGATGAATGGAATTCGGTATTCCTGGCTGAGATCCCTTCCGATCTTAAGCATCAGAACGTAGCGAATGATTTCTGGTATACGCCCGACTGGGATACAGAGACTCAGATCACGGATTTTGAAGATACTGATTATTATATAGATTATCAGGATGAACTTTACAGAGAGTCGACATATGAGTCGAGCTCATCGAGCAGTTATGACAGTGACGATTCGGATTATTCGTGGAGTTCGAGCGATTCGTGGGATTCCGGCGGAAGCGACTGGGACAGCGACTGGTAAAAAATATTTAAAATACAAAAGTGTAAGCTTTGAGAAATCTTTGCTTACACTTTTTATTTTTTCCATAAAATATTATAATCTGTTCGTATCTTATATGAAAAAATAAAATTTAAGGGATAAAGATATGGTCGATAAGAAAAGATTAAGCACAAAAATAAAAAGGATCGTTTCGGTGGCTCTGGCAATAAATACCGCTGTTGTTTTTTCTGCCTGCGATATTCCTGTAAACAATGTTTCGCCTGATGAAAAAGATATAATGAATCATCAGGCAAAGCTTGAGGTACAGCCGAAAGAGGAAACACCCGAGATAGAGATCGAAAAGGAAGAAAGCGATCGTCCGCTCACATCCGGGAATATGGAATTTGTTGTTCCAAGCGGTTTTGAGAAGATCGAGAACTTTTCGTATGATGACTTTGTGGCGAAAAATCCCGAAGTGATTTATTCTGACGAAGAACTCTTAAAAGCTTCCGAAGCGTATTTTGAATATTTGGATAAATTCTCCGAAGACGGATGGAACGTGAGATTTTCTTTTTCCTGCCTTAATAACGATAATCTGTCAGAAATGATCAATATCGTTTATTCCGGTGAACTGAAAGATACGATCAATTTCAATATCTGTACATATGATTTTGAAAAGGAAGAAGTTGTCGAGATAGGAAATTTCCTTTCCGATTACGGTACAAGCTTATACTACATAGAACGCGCCAATTTTTTCTGGTATGCTGAATGGAGAAGCGAGTATCAGAGTTTTATCAATTATTATCTGACAATTAACGATGAAAATGAGTTCGAACTGGTTGCTTCGTTTGAGGAATCGTATGATGATAAACTTGAGGATAAGCCTTATTATGTGAATAATGTTGAGACTGATTGCAATACATATAACAACATTATCTGCCAGTATTACGCTTATTCGGATAAGCAGTTTGATATTTATGCCGGAAAGGGATTTCTGGAGTTGAAAAACGATTACGATTATTCATGTTTTATAGATAATTTTGAGAAAACGTATACGGATGATCTTATAGATCTTGCCATGGAAGAGTATTCATCGTTTCTTTCGACTCAGGATGAAAACGTTCATTATGAATTTGCGTATATGGACTATGACAATCTTCCCGAACTTCTGATATCGGAAGGTGATTCAAAAACAGATGGGGTGACGATATACAGGGCTTATGTTTATGAAAGCAACGGCCAGTACGAAAGCAATATATACGAAGCCGGATCTGCGGGATCTAACGGAAAGATCTCTTACAGTATAAATACGGGAGTTTATCGCGGATATGAAGCCGGCATGGGATTGGAATGCGATTATTTTAAAGTGCTCCACGGTTTTGTCTCGGAAGATCTTCCCGTCTTCTTAGCGGAAACCAGAATGGATGGCACGGATGAGATCGTCTATAAGATAAATGGTGCTCCTGTGTCAGAAGAAAGATTTAACGAATATCTGGATAAATGGACTGTATTTGAATTTGTCGATGTGAGTTACTCCGATATGCATTCCGAAAAAGATAAAAAGAGTGTGGAAAAGAATTTTAAGAGATTACTTGGGAAATAATATAAAACCCGGAGGCAAACAAAAATGCTTCCGGGTTATTTTTATGAATTGATCAGTTCGCCGAGTGTTGTCTCACCCCAGCTGTAATTATTTAAATAACTTCCTTTAAAGAGCTGCGAATATTCTTCCTTTCCGGAGAGATAATCGAATAGATCGCAATGAACTTTCTCAGTTACGATACGTCTTTTTCCGTCCACGGTCTCTACGATATCGCTTACTCCGTATTCTTCGAGAGTATTCTTTAAACGAAGCGCTACCTTTCTGTATCTTGACAGTGTAAGCGTATTCGCAGGTTCGTCTTCCCAAAGATAGGAGATTGCTTCTTCCGAAGATACGAAACCGCCTTTTCTGTCTATAAGTACCGCTAAAAGTTCTTTTGATTTTTTGTTTCTGAAAGCTATCGGTTTGTCACCCACAAACACATCGAAATATCCGAAAGTACGGATCGTAACATTATGATCTTCGGGTATATCTTTTTGTATGGTTTTATCATCCTCATCAACGGAATATAAAACTATGTATCTCGGCGATTTTGTATACATGCCTTTCTGTGTACAGACGGCACGTATTTTCTTTTCTTTTTCTGATCTGTAATCAAAATACGTAAACTCTGCTTCGCCGTTTATAAGAATGCTTAAGAAATCCTCGGCCGAGGCTTCACTCATTGAAACGAATTCCTTCCAGGGAGTGTATTTCTTTGTTAACGGCAGCCATTCTTCTTTTGTAAAGCCGAAGAACTCGCATACGTTTTCGCTTGAGTAAAGGGGCTTTACGTATTCATCGGGAGTGACTTCGAAAGCTGCGATACCGTCGGAGAATCTTAAAACGAGATCCTTCATTTTTTCCTTAAGCTGAAGATTCTGATCTTTAAGATCGTTTACTTCTTCAGATTCGTGAATGCGTCTGCAGCAGTAATAACCGATCGATTCGCTGACATTTATAAATATCCCTCCGTACTGCCTTAAAACATGGTCTGAAGAGAGTGCTTTGTATGTGATCTGAGGAGGCTTCGCATCAGGCTTTAGGAATTTGTTAAGACTGAAATCCGAAAAGAAAGCACGAACGGTCTCAACATCCTCTTTGTCGACGGAATCCATGATCCATTTTTCCAAAGCTTCATCAAGCGACATCGGTATATTCTCAAAATGCTTAAACATTGACGAGTTGTTGCTGTACAGACATTTGATCGTATTGTTGGAAGTATTGAATTCAAAGATCTTATCGTATACTTCGCTTAATGCTTTCAGGTATCTTATGCTTTTGTCATTGGAGATGACGGGATCGTTTTCTGATTCGAATTCCGAGATATCGGTAAGATAAGACGACGCAAGGAGAGTGCCGTCTTCAAGTTTGATCGCGCTTAAAGAATCAAGGACATACAGAAGTGTATTATCCTTTCTTTTAATATGATATTTTGCACTTGCGCGGTCTTTTCCGTTTAGAAGTTTCTCGAATAAAGAAGAATAAACTTTCAGATCATCGGGATGGATTAAAGATGAATACAAATCATTGCTTTCATCAAGAAGTTCATCTTCAGCGTACCCGGTCAGATCACATAAGCTTTTGCTTACATAACATAAAGCTACGGTATCGCTTAAGATATATTGATGAAAGCCGTTAATTTGTTCTTTTAGTATGTCTTCGGCTCTTTTCGGTGTGTTGTTCATTTGTTTTCCTTTAGCATGGACTCTGAAGTGATTAAAAGAATTTTATCAAAGATGATATTTCTTTTCAACTTTCCCAGCCTTATTTCAAATGAAAATTAACCTCTGAGAGCCGGTTTTACGATCTTGCCGCTTATAGTCTTGGGCATTTCTTTTACGAATTCGATAAGTCTTATCCATTTGTATTCCGCAAGTTTTTTATTGCAGAATTCTTTTATGTCTGTTTCGAGTTTACCTGAGGGAGAGTAATCCTTGTCCAAAACAACGACAGCTTTTATTGCCTGGCCTCTTAATGTATCGGGCACACCGATAACGCTGCATTCGACAACAGCCGGGTGTTCTAACAGTACGTTTTCTACCTCGTAAGGACCTACACGGAAGCCGCCCGTTTTAATGATGTCATCAAAGCGGCCGTGAAAATAGAATATGCCGTCTTCATTAATGTAAGCAGCATCTCCCGTATGATAAACGCCGTCCCTCCAGACATATTCATACTGTTCTTTATTATCGAGATATGAACAGAATATGCCGACAGGATGTTCGTTGTCTTTAGGGATTATCACGACTTCTCCGATCTCTCCCGGAGAAGGTATTTTGCCTTCCTTGTTTCTTAATTCGATGTTGTAAAAAGGAGAGGGGATCCCTATTGAGCCTTCTTTGGTTTTTCTTCCCTTGAAGTTAGCAATCAGTAAAGTAGTTTCGGTCTGTCCGTAACCTTCGCACAGGGTTAGACCCGTCTGCTCGAAGAATTTACGGAATACATCGGGAGAAAGCATTTCTCCGGCTGTAGAAGCATGCTTTAAAGAAGGCATCCTCGGAATCCCTTTTCGAACGAGATAACGGTATACTGTAGGTGGAGCGCAAAAGGATGTGACGCCGTATTTGTTTATGACGTATGTAAGTTGCTTGGGCTCAAAGTTGTCGAAATCATAAACCATTACAGCGCATCCCGTGAGCCATTGTCCGTACAATTTGCCCCAGGAGGCTTTTGCCCATCCTGTTTCCGCAAGAGTGAAATGCAAACCGTTATCCTCAGTTTGCTGCCAATATCTGGCTGTTATTATATGAGCCAAAGGGTAGGTATAATTGTGTATTACGCCCTTTGGATAGCCGGTAGTACCTGAAGTAAAATACATAAGCATCGGATCGGTCGCAAGTGTCGGGATACGTTCAAGTTCTTCACCTGCATCTTCCGTCTGCTTTGTAAGATTGTCAAAACCTTCAACATCATTCTGTACTGTCCATAATTTTATTTCGGATGTGTATCCCTTTAAAGCTTCTTTTATCTTTATTGGAATATCATCCTGAGGAGTGCAGATTATCGCATCCATGCCTGCAGTAGAGATACGGTATTTATAATCGGCGGGTGTGAGCATGTGCGATGCGGGAACTGCGAGTGCGCCGATCTTATGAAGTGCGATCACTGCGAACCAGTATTCGTAATGACGTTTTAAAACGAGCATTACTTTTGATCCTCTTTTTATACCGTTTGACAAAAATACATTTGCCATTTTATTGCTGTATCTTTTTATGTCCGAGAAAGTGAAGATATGTTCCTCGCCTGTAACGTTACACCATACAAGTGCACGTTTTTCGGGTTCTTTTTCTGCCTGAAGGTCCACGACATCGTAGCCGAAATTAAAATTAAAAGGATAATCAAGCTTGATATCCGTTAAAGCACCGCTTTCATCGGTAATTTCCTGACAGTAAAGTTCACAGATGCTCATTTTGTTTCTGCTCCTGTAACGGCGAACGAAAAATCAGCCGACATACAAAGTCTTCCTTCGACCGAAGCACTTCCGCTGCCGAAATAAAAAGGTTTTTTTGAACGTGTTATTTCACACTTAAGTTCGATGGTATCTCCAGGTTTTACGGGTGAACGGAATTTCACATTGTTTAATCCGGTATAGACCGGAAGACACCCTTCGGTCAGATTATCCTGCATAAGCACGCAGGCATTCTGTGCCATCATTTCGCAAAGTATGACACCGGGAACGATAGGGTTTCCGGGGAAATGACCGTTTAAGAAAAACTCATCCCCGCGGACTTTATAATGTCCGATCGCGATCCCGTTAACGTTCTCACAGTCTTCGATCAGAAGCATGGAATCCCGGTGGGGGAGGATCTTCATTATTTCTTCTTTGTTCATTTTTATACCTTTCTGAAAGCAAGACATGCGTTATGTCCGCCGAATCCCAAAGAGTTTGAAAGTGCGAGAGTGATATCGGATCTTACCGCTTTGTTCGGAACATAATTAAGATCGCATTTTTCGTCCGGATCGTTTAAGTTAAGCGTGGGCGGGATTATGCTTTCCTTTAATGCCATAAGGCATGCCATCGCTTCTATGGCGCCTGCGGCACCGAGCATATGTCCTGTCATTGATTTTGTTGAACTGATCAATGCGTCTTTAGCTTTTTCTTCGCCGAGTGCGAGTTTGATCGCAAGGGTCTCGAGTACATCGTTCATGGGTGTACCTGTTCCGTGAGCATTTATATATACTTTGTCGTCTTCTTTATAATCAGCTTCTTTCATTGCATCCTTCATGGCTTTTGAACCGCCTCTTGCTTCGGGATGAGGAGCGGTGATGTGATGCGCATCGCATGTCGAGCCGTATCCGCAGATCTCACCGTAAATCTTCGCGCCTCTTTTTACAGCATGTTCATATTCTTCAAGAACAAGTGCGACAGCACCTTCGCCTATAACGAAACCGCTTCTTTTTTTATCGAAAGGAAGAGAAGCCGCATTGGGATCGTCTGCTGTTGAAAGCGCCTGCATATTTGCAAATCCCGCAATGGCTGATGCGCAGATGGCCGCTTCGGTACCGCCTGAAATAACTGCATCGGAGTATCCGTGACGTATAAGTCTCATAGCTTCGCCGATAGCGTTGGAACCTGATGCACATGCTGTTACGATCGGCATTGCACTTCCTCTGCAGTCATGCTTTATGGCGATCATTCCCGATGCCATATTGGAGATCATCATGGGAACGAAGAGAGGGGATACCCTTCTGGGTCCTTTTTCCATGATCTTTGTATGTTCGGATTCGAAAGTTGAAATGCCGCCGATACCGGTACCGAAGATAACACTGAATCTTTCGGGATCAACGCTGCCTTTTATGCCGCTTTCGTTTACGGCCTGTTCTGCCGCACCGAGTGCGAGCTGTGTATATCTGTCCGTACGGAGTATTTCGTTAACATCGAGATATTCTGCAGGATCGAAACCTTTTACTTCTGCAGCGAGTTTCGCTTTTAAATTATCCGTGTTAAAAAATGTTACGGGTGCGATACCGTTTTTTCCGTTCTTAAGTGCGTCCCATGTATCTTTTGTATTGTTTCCGACGGGAGTTATCGCTCCCAGTCCTGTCACCACGACTCTTCTAAAATTTTCATTCATGTTTTTATCTCTTTTCTTAATTTTTTACATAGCGATCCCGCCGTCTACCTTTAATACATCGCCTGTTACATAAGAAGCGAAGACTAAATATTCGACTGCGTCTGCAACATCGTTTGCACTTCCCATTTTTCCGAGAGGGATCCTTTCCACGAGAGGATTATCCTGCTGATCGAAAGTCATGTCTGTTGCTATAAATCCCGGAGCGATCGCATTGCATCTTACATTCTTTGATGCGAGTTCTCTTGCCACGGATTTGGTAAGGCCTATAAGACCTGCTTTTGATGCGCTGTAATTACACTGACCGGGATTTCCCAAAAGACCTGCAACGGAGGAAATATTGATGATGCAGCCCTCGTGGTTTTTAATAAACATCCCGGCCATATGTCTTATCATATTGAACGCACCTTTAAGGTTTGTATCAACGACCGAGTCATAATCGTCCTCACGCATCATCGCGAGAAGATTGTCACGTGTTATCCCTGCGTTGTTTACGAGTATCTGAACCGCAGTGAAATCTTTCTTGATCTGCATTACGGTTTCTTTCGTCTTTGTAAAATCAGAAACATCCAGCTGATAACATTTTGCTTCGACATTAAATTCGTTTCTGCATTTTTCACAGACCTTATTTGCCGCTTCTTCGTTTGAAGCATAAATGATCGCAATATTTGCACCGAGAGAGGCGAGTCTTAAAGCAACAGCTTTTCCTATACCTCTTGAACCGCCGGTCACAACTGCGGTCTTACCTTTTAATGATTTATTTTCGTTCATCTATACCACACATTCTCCGGCCCGTTTTAAGATGGGCTCGGCTTCTTCGATCACTTCTTTTATTATTTCAGCCGCACTCTGTTCTTTATTGACGATCGCGGCTATCTGGCCGGAAAGGAAACATCCTTTTTCGTTGTCACCGTCGATGACGGCCGATCTTAATGCTCCGACACCAAGGTTTTCAAGTTCTTCATCCGAGATGGAAGAGTATTCTGCTTTAAAATAATCTCTTGCAAAAGGAGTTCTTAAACTTCTTACGGGATGTCCGAGTCTTTTGCCCGTAACCATTGTGCAAAGATCGTTTGCGTGAAGTATCTTTTCTTTATATGAAGGATGGATGGAACACTCGTATGCACTTAAGAATCTTGTTCCCATCTGAACGGCACAAGCTCCTAGCATAAATGCCGCTGCAAATCCTCTGCCGTTTCCGATACCGCCCGCTGCGATAACGGGCAGGGCAGTGGCGTCACAGATCTGCGGTACGAGGACCATTGTCGTAAGTTCACCTACGTGACCTCCGCTTTCTCCGCCTTCCGCGATCAGAGCTGATGCACCGAGCCTTGTCATAAGTTTTGCCATGGCAACCGATGCAACAACGGGGATAACTTTGATCCCTGCATCAAGCCATTCTTTGATATATTTGGACGGATTGCCTGCACCGGTCGTGACGACATCCGCTTTTTCTTCGATAACAATCTTTGCCACTTCGTCGGCATAGGGACTTAAGAGCATAATGTTTACGCCGACCGGTTTGTCGGTGAGGCTTTTGGCTATGCGAATCTGTTCTCTGACATATTCGCCGGGAGCATTTCCCGCTGCGATGATACCCAGACCGCCGCCGTTTGAAACGGCAGCGGCGAGCTTTCCGTCAGAGATCCATGCCATTCCGCCTTGAAATACGGGATATTCGATGCCAAGCATCTCGCATATTGCTGACTTGATCATTTCTTATACCGCCATCTTGCTCTGGATGAGTTTGTCGAGATCGTCGATAGTTTCAACTTTCTGGTCAAGGTCGATCTGCATACCGATTTCATCTTCCAGATTCATAAGGATTTCCACGGTATCGAGAGAATCGATTCCAAGCTCGAAGATCTTGCTTTCGGGTTTAATGGCAGAAATATCAGTTCCCGTACGTTCGGAAATGATTTTTGCGATTGCATCAAAATACATAGTATTGCCTCCAAGAGAATTTTTCCGGCCGGCCCGAATGCCAGCCCATAACATACATTTTATTTTTGAACGGTTCCTTAATGATGGCGTAAGCGTTCCGTATGCGTTCCAAAATAAAAAATTTTTGTGGAAGTGATAAATGTGTTAAAATGGTACGAGATAATGAGAGGTATAAAAATGAAAAAGATCGGATTGGCAATAGGGATACTCACTTTGCTTTTCACAGTGGGATGTTCTGCAAAAGAATTGGTGAATAAGAGAGATTATGTTTATTATTCGGAAATAACCGCCGAAGACTATGAAACAATGGAATATGTGGATAAGAACAGTGACTACGTTTTTTCCATGATGGATGAAATGGATACCAATGATCCTTTCTGCGGTCAGTATCTGGATGTTGGGAATCTTTACGGGGAAAAAACAGAAGACGGTAACGTTGACAGTCAGGGAACGAAGATCGACAGTCAGGGCGCGATTTTCAGATATTCGATCTTTTTGAGAGATCCTTCCGATTATCATATTCTCGGGGTTCACCCTGAAGATACATATAAAGAAGCACGTGAAGCGATCGAAAATGCTGGCTTCACATGGGAAAGCGACAGTCCGTTATACGGAGACAGGACAGATACAATATTTAAAAAAGGAAATGTAGGTATAAGAGTAACAACATATAATACCAAAGAAGAGGGTATGGATAACGATATAATAGATTCGATATGCGTATATGTTCCTTTAAGGGATGAATCTTATAAGCCTATAGATGGTAACTATTAAAAAATACTAAAGAGAAAGAGAACTTATCATGGGAATTATATTATCATCCGCACATGTTCATACAACGCACTGTGACGGAAAAACACCTGCTTGGGAAATGGCGGAAAAAGCATACGGCATGGGATTTGTATCATTAGGATTTACATCACATGCCGCACAGACATTCGATCCCGGGTATTGCATTGAACCTTCAAAGGAAAAAGATTATATAAAAGAGATCCGTGATATCCAAAAAGAATATGCAGGCCGTATGGCAGTGTATCTTGGGATCGAACGGGACTTATACAGCTGCAGCGATCCGGCCGATTACGAATACTTTATCGCATCCGTTCATTATTTTGAAAAGCCCGATAAAACATATGTCGGTATTGATGCGGATGCTTCGGAATTACAAAAATACATTAATGAATACTGTGGCGGTGACGGACTTGAGATGGCGAAGAGATATTTTTCAATGGTAAGGGATTATGTGCTTGAAACAAAACCCGCCATCATAGGTCATTATGACCTTGTAAGATACAATAACTCGAACCTTAAACTTTACGATGAGGATTCTAAGGCTTATCGCAACATGGCACTTGAAGCATTACGTGATATGTCTGAAACAAATGCGCTTCTTGAAGTAAACACCGGAGGCGTGGCGAGAGGTTATATGACGACTCCTTATCCCGCAGACTTCCTTTTAAAAGAGTGGAAAGCATGGGGCGGTGAAGTGATCGTAAATTCGGACTGCCATAATGTTAAACTGCTCGATGCGGGATACGACCGGGCTGTAGATATCCTTAGATCTCTCGGATTCGACCATGCTATTCGTTTAAGTTCTGATCCCCGGAAAGGAATGTGGGAAGAGATCGGCCTGAAATGATATTCTTTTAATTCTCTTTTACAGATGATTTCAATATCCTGATTTTGCCGATATGGAACTTTATTTGTTTCTCCCGTTTGTTATGATGGAGTTGTAAAAGGGAGAATTCTGTAAGGAGGAATTTAATTATGAAGATTTGTCCTAAATGTAAAGAAGCGATCGGCGACAGCCATCAGGAATGTCCTTTATGTAATTATGTTTTTACCAAAGAGGATAATGAAAGATTTGAAAAGGAAAGACATGAACTGGAATGCGCTGCTGCAAAAGAGATGGAAGAAAAAAGAGCATCCAGAGCAAGGAAGAGAGTTATATATTTTCTTGTGATGATGAGCTTTTACTTTTTCCCTTTTGTGATCGGCGGTTCACTTTCGGCTTTCAGTAAAAACATGACTTTTATTACTGTGTTTGCCACTGTAGGTATGGCGATCGGAACCGGGGTTATGATAGCCGGGATCATCGGCGGTGCGTTCAGATGCCCGTATTGCGAAAGGATCCTGTTTAAAAACTACGGAAACCACTGCATGTATTGCGGCAAATTATTGTATTATAAATGAAATACTGAAAGTGCGTTCAAAAAATAAACTTGTGCAAATAATACTAAATTTTGTTCAGATTTTTCTTGGGGAAAGCCGGTTCTTTTTGTAGAATAGGCTCATGGAGGGAAAAATATGAAAATAAATAAAAGATTGATCTCAATGACATTATCCGCAGGTTTGTCATTTATTTTATTGTTAAGCGGATGTACCAACGGAAATGTCGACCAGGGAATAGAAGAGAATAATATTGAACTGAGTGATGAAACGGGATCAGCTTCCGACGCGGAAAATGCCGATGACTCTGACAACGGCTCAGCAGTTGAAGAGGACATCGACAATGATGACGACGGTTCATATATTTTCGAAGATATATGTAAGGTCAGCGAGACATACGAAGAATCGGACGATATGGCTCCTATAGAGCTTGTGGCACGAGAACTTGGAAAAGAATCCTATAAAAGGCTTGTACTCAAAGAACATACGCTTGAAGAAAAAGACGGAAAAGAAATCGATACGGTAAAATACAGAATTGAGACAGCCAATCCCACAGATGCAGCTCAGCAGATAATCGAGTGCGAAGCCGTGTTTGAAAAAGATGAAGACGGTTGGAAATTCGTAAAAAAAGAATGGACCGACTGGACTGTTAAGAACTTCCTCATTCGCGGAAGCGACTGGCGTCTTAAAGAAAGTGAGACACTTGATCTGAAAAACTGGTTTGGCAAAGAGATCGGCGATCAGAAGGTTTTCATTTATGTCAATAATGATCTGACTTTTATTGGCGGATTAAAAGGCGATGACATGAGCATATATGAAACCAAAGTCGGCACAAAATTCAGCGGGGTTATCTATTATTTTGATGGTGAAGATCTGGTAGAATCACCCTTTACATGTACTGAAGGAAAAGCGAATGATGACGGATTTCTTTCATTCAAACTTGAGACTGAATTTGGAGAAGATTATTTCACTTTGGGAGAATTTGAATATTTTTCCGTTGCATATGATGATCTTGATACTTTCGAAGTAACAAGTGAAAACTTAAATTATTACGAGTGGGATAAAAAGATCGGTGAGTCATTTGGAAACGTAAGCCCGGAACTCAGCTGGGAAAAGGTTGACGGAGCAAGTGAATATGTGGTCTTTATGGTCGATATCGATACTCAGCAATTCATCCTTCACTCGTACGTGACTACAGATACCAATCATCTCGATGAAGGAGCTTTCGATAAGGATACGGGTTATTTCGGACCGCGTCCTACAAGTCCTCACGAATATGCGGTTTACGTATTCGCTCTTAAGGAAAAATCAAATGATCTGGGATATGCGGTACCCTCCAGTATATCTAATCCCGCTAAAATGGTGCAGGAATTATTGAGACACCATCCCGATAATATTATTTCTTACGGAAAGATAAAAGGCTCATACGAATACTTTGTTAAAGTGTGGTAAAAAGGAAGAGATATGAGTAATACAAAGGACAACAAATATAAAAATATAACAACCACATTTCTTATTCTTATGATTGTTGCGGCTGTTTTGATGATTTTCGCTTTGGTAAATGCTGCTGTTGCGGCCGGATTAAGCATATACGGTTTCAACAACGCAAATAAAATAAAAAACAAACCGCATACCATGATGTCCGCAGTTCCTCAAACAGCCAGTATAATGGCGGCATTTAAAGAGGACAGGCTTGATTTGGGCTCAAGAAGTAACGGATGCTATTATACGATTATTCGTATGGTTAACGGTTCGGGTTACAGCGACGATGAGGGGGAATTTGTGGTCCTAAAAAAATCCGGCAGCGTTCCGTCGGTGGATTATTACGAATACTATGTTGAATCCGGTCAATTATCACCTTATCTCATCAATTATGCTTTGGGTGAAGATGACTTTTCCGATTTAATAGATGAAGTAATGGTTGAGAACAATCCTGATATTTTTGAAGACAGAACGGATATGGTGTTTACTGTTGTTGACATGGACTGTGACATATTGAAAACACCGAGTGATTTTCAAAAAGAAAAAGATGATTACCTTGCACAGGGAGTGAGTGATTTTTTTGATTTTATAATGTTAGGATTTTTAAGCATTATCGGTGTAATTTATTCGGCATTAATGGGCTTGGCGACTTTAATCGGATTTATTGCATTTGCTGTATTTATGATCTTGTTTTTTGTCTTTTTATCAAAAGCCAAAAAGAAAGATGCCGAAACTGCAGAGTAATAAATTAGTCAAAGAGGAAATGCAAATGAACAAAGGGCTCAGAATAACAGGTCTTGTAACATGACTTTTAACTTCAATTGTCATCTGATTGAAAGCTTCAGGCGCGGCCGGGAGCTTTTTTTAATACTATTTATGAATAGTAAATAATTGTTGACTATTTGACATAAAGGTAATATACTGAAAATAAATTCAGTGAAAAAACATTCAGTATAACTGGGAGGAGGAAGAATGTTTGTTGGAAGAGAAAATGAATTAAGAGAACTTCGAAAAGAATTTTCAGACTGGAATAAAAAAACGGCAGTTCTTGTATATGGAAAAAGAAGGGTTGGAAAATCTACACTTATAAATAAAGCAGCTGATTCCTTTGAAGGAGTAGTTGTTAATTATCTGTGCGTCACAAGCACATTTGAAGGAAATATGACACTGTTATATAAAAGTATTTGTGAAGCGCTGTCTCTGCCTAAAATGAGTTTTGAATCTATTTTTGATTTAATGGATTATCTAAAAACTTTGGATAAAAAAATACTTTTAATTATAGATGAATATCCATATCTTAAGGAAACTAAGAAAAAAGGCGAGGTGGATTCGATAATGCAGGCGGTGATAGACAGACTGCCGGAAAATGTAAAGATAGTTTTATGTGGTTCATATATCGCTGTAATGAAAGAATTACTTGAAGAAAACAATCCGCTTTTTGGAAGGTTTTCTAAAGTCTTTCATATTAGAGATTTTGATTACAAGGATGCTGCTTGCTTTTATCCAAACCTTTCTCACAGGGATAAAGTCGCAATGTATTCTGTATTTGGAGGATCTCCTTTCGTATTAAAACAAATAGATTCATCAGTTTCGATTGAAGAGAATATTAAAAAATTGATATTGCCTGAAACAGGATTAGTTAGAGTGCATATTGAGAATACGATGTTAAAAGAAATACAGAAATCTTATGATACACGTATTCTTGAAGCCATAGGAAACGGAAAGAAAAAATATAGTGAAATAAGTAATTGGCTTGGGACATCTGAAAACGGACTTTTGGATAAGCAGTTAAAGATTCTTCTCGATATGGAAACTATTAAAAAAAATGAGCCTATTAACAGACCGAATGATAAGAAAAAGCAGTTTTATGAGATAGTAGATAATCTTATGAGGTTTTATTTCACTTTTATATTTGGCAATTCGGGAACAATTACAAGAATTGGACCGGAACAATTCTATAAAAGAAATTTTGGCGAAAAATATCGTGAATATGTCAGCAGGCGATTTGAGGGAATTGTACTGGAGTATTTTCACAGAAAGGCTTTGGAAGGGAAAATAGAAGACATTGAGGATTATGGCAGTTACTGGTATGATGACCCCAAGAATAAAACAAACGGAGAATTTGATTGTGTGATTAAAAGAATCGGAGATAATTATGATTTTTATGAATGCAAGTATTTTGACAGAAAAATGACTATGGAAGAATGCGAACAAGAAAAAAAGCAAATTGACGATATAGAAGGAATCAAAGTTTCGAAAGTGGGATTTGTAAGCATAGAAGGGTTCTCTATGAAAAAAACAGGGAAATATATATTAATCGACGGAAGGATGCTTTATTAGACTTATTTGAAGATCCAAACAAAAAACACAGAGCTCAGTAAAATCTGAGCTCTTTTTTTTTTTTTCTTAAAGATTTTTTAAGAATTGGATTTGTAGAATTGGAAACATAGAAGTTAAAGGAGGAGATTCAGATGTTTTTCAGGATGCTGAAAAAAGACATAACGGAAAAGAAGGCATTGAATATTATTCTTCTTTTGTTTATGTGCTTTGCATCAATTCTTACGGTATGTTCGGCAATAGTGCTTTTATCAAACACATTTGGTTTAAAGCAGACGAATAATAAAGTTAATGCAACGGAAGTGACCATTGTTTCTGACAGAGATTTAAAGAATACTTCAAAGAGACAGGAAGCGATTACGGAAAGTCTTCTTAAAAACGAAAAGGTTGAGGAAGTTGAAATAGCAGAAACAATCGTCTTTGATTCGAATGCGATAGATTATGTCGGATTTAAAGAGGATACGGCAGCAAATATAATCAACATCCAATCTTATGCTTTTGACCTTTCAAATAAGCATAATCTTGTAACAGATTTAGACGGTGAAGAAATAGAACTCGGCTACGGTATGATAGCAATTTCTGAGTATGTGCAAGTTCTTACGAAACTTGGTATCGGAGATAAAGTCAGAATAACAACGCAGCTTGGAAATATATATGAATTCGAAATTGCTGCAATAACAAAAGATCCGGGATTGAACGGCTGGCACAGAATGTTTTTTAATTCTGAAGATTTTAAGGTATTAAAAGAAGACAGCCCGGTCATATCGGATGTTTATATGATTAAACTTAAGCCCGGCAATACTCATATGGATCAGACAAAAATAGTTAATGATTTCACGGAAAATGAAGATGAGTTTGGAGATATTTTAAATTCATATACAATGAACGGATATAATGTAGCGAGTCTGTCATCCGTGGTTTTAAATGTAATGTTTATTGTTGTCGCATTCTTTTTAATCGTGATGGTATTTATGACGATTTCTTTCACAATAAAAACCGCAATAAAGAATGAGGAAAAAGAACTTGGAATGTTAAAAGCACTTGGAGTAGAGTCCGCTTCTTTTAACTGGCTTTTTGCGGCAAAATATCTTTTTATATCCGTTGTTGCCACAATAACAGGATTCTTTGGAGGCATACATGTATCCGGCTTAACCATTAAATATCTTTTACATGGTCAGCTTAAGCCGTCTTTCTTCCCTACGGTAATCACTGCTTTGATTTCTTCGTTAATGGAGTTTTTAATTATTTTGATTTTTGTAAGCGTTTCGCTTCGAAGAATGAAAAAGATAAGCATAATGGATGTCATAGCGGGTGAAAACAGAGGAGAAAGATTCAAAAAGATACCGGGTCTGTTTTTGCACAAAATCAAAAATATAAATATTCCTTTTTATCTTGCTGTTACGGATTTAACCAATCGAGTAAAACGTTATTCGTTTTTGATACTGGCTTATACCATGGGATTTACCATGATCTTAATGGTGCTTGAAATAGAAAACACATCCAATACGGCATATTGGATTGAAAAAGTATGGAATTATCCTGAGTTTGACTTTAATTTAAATCTTTCGGATGAATTGCTTGATGAGTATGTGCAAAGAGGCGGAAGCGTTAAAGGTGCATTTGATATTTTGAATAAGGAAATAAAGGATGCAGGCATTCCGGCACATATTAATTACTATAATTATTGCGTAAATATCATTGCATCATATAAGGATAAAAATATCGTCTCATATTTGCAATTTAACAGAAGTCCCGAGACCATAGATTTGTATGAAGGTGTTTATCCGAAACTTGAAAACGAAGTTATTTTGGACGCATATCATGCTCATATTAACGGCATTAAAATCGGTGACAAGATAAACGTTGAATATTATAAATACAATGATGACGGTATTACGTATTATTTAACAAACGAAGATTTTTTAGTGACGGGAACTTATGATGCCGCAACAGCAGAACTAATAATAATAACCTCAGATGCATTCGAAGGCGCTGCCAGAGAAAGAACCATGGATTTGGGCGGTCAGATAGATGCACCCAAAAAAGAACATGATAAATATATTGAGAAACTTCGTGAAATGTATGGCAATACAACCATCAGATCCCAAGAGGAAGAAGTGGATTATCAGCTGCATGAAATGGGTGATATTTATAAATTTGTTTTAAGCGTTCTGGTTCCGTTAATCATATTTATGATGATCATGGTAACGGTTCTTTATCAGTCGGTAAATATCATTGATGAAACACCGGATATAGCGCTTCTTAAATGCAGCGGATTTGATAATAAGAACATTAAGGCATGGCAGGTGATAAGAAGTATACTGATTACGGCAATATCATCAATCATCGCGATAATATTACTCAATACGGGCTTATATGTTTTCTTAAGAATCATGTTTTATTTCTTCTCAAACATTATGAAATACTGCCCGAACAGAGATATATTAAGATACTATATCGCAATTCCTTTATTAATCATTTTTGGAATCAGCACTGTGCTTTATTTATCTTTAACAAATGTTAAAAAGATTGAACTTTGGAAAATTCGTGATAATTAAAATGGAGGCTAAAAATGAGCAAAACGGTTTTGGAATCAAAAGAATTATGCAAAACATACATAGTGGATAAATTCAGCAATAATGTATTGCAAAATGTGGATTTTAAACTCGAAGAGGGAGAGTTTACCGCCATTATGGGTCCTTCGGGCTCAGGTAAATCAACTCTTCTTTATACATTAAGCGGGATGGATAAAATGACGTCCGGAAAAGTAATATTTGACGGTGAGGACATGTCGCAGATGAATCATAAGCAATTGACGAATTTAAGACTTCATAAGATGGGATTCGTTTTTCAGCAGATGTATATGTTAAAGAAACTTTGCATTATGGATAATATAATTCTTCCCGGTTATCAGGCAAAGACACAGAGCAAAAACGAAGTTAACGAACGTGCAAGAAAATTAATGCATAATCTCGGGATCGATGATATAGCAACCAATGAAATCTGCGAGGTCTCCGGCGGCCAGCTTCAAAGAGCCTGTCTTTGCAGAGCTTTGATTAATTCACCGAAAATCCTTTTCGCAGATGAACCCACGGGAGCGCTTAATTCCAAAGCATCAAAAGAGGTTATGAATGAGTTAAGAAAAGCCAATCAGAAAGGCACTACGATTCTTATGGTTACGCACAGCGAAAAAGTTGCGGCAAGCTCCGACAGAGTAGTTTATCTTGTTGACGGTAATATAAAAGGCGAACTGAACCTCGGTAAACAAAAAGATGAAAACGAGTCGGCTTCAAGAGAAAGAAAATTAAAGAATTGGCTTGATGAGATGGGATGGTAAGAAAAGAGGATAATTATGAAACACAAAAATAAAATTTTAGCGAGTGTTTTGGCTTCATTTCTTTTAACAAGCATGATTGTCGGCTGTTATAATCCCGTCGCGAGTGTAAAGACCGGAAAAAGTGAAGTCATAACTCCGATAGACAATTATGAAACCAAAGAAACAAAACAATACAGCGAAAAAGGAGAAACGGCTGAAGTACTTAATGAAATAGTAACAGCCGACGGAATCTGCAGCATTAAGGTAACTGAAGCATATTTTGATGTAACTCTTGATGAAGAAAAAGCAACACCTTTTGAAGCGGGAAAAGCATATGGTGAAGCCATTAATATGATTTTTCCCGAATTCGGTTCGATGCTTGAACCGTATCTTTTTGAAAATATCCACGGAGCATTTCCTAATATAAACAAAGATGATTATACTCCCGTGGAAGAAAGAATGCAGGGTCTTTTTGATTCGCTCGATAATCATTACAAGGAGGAGATTACAGGACTTGCCGTCGGTCTTGGAACCAAAGAAACGGGTATATATCCGGATGGTATTTTAAGTACCGAAGAACTTATGCTCGCACAGATGGTACCGGATGCTTTAAGAGATACCGCGTGCTCGGGATTATCTTTGTGGGGAGAAAAAACAAAGACAGGTGATATGCTTGCCGTTAGATGCCTCGAATGGAGGCTTGGAAGCGATTATTCAATGTGCAGAATTCATGCTGTTTTGAATATCAAAAACGGAGATAAGTCCATTACCAGTTTGGGATTTTTAGGGCTCTTTGATGTAATATCCGGCATAAACGATGACGGAGTATTCGCTGCCATGCTCGATATGTATACGGATCAGGTTTTCGACTATGAGGGAAAAACATGTTACAGTTTCGCCATAAGACATGCCTTGGAAGAATTTGACACTGCCAAAGAAGCCGGTGATTATATGGTTGTTAATTCATCGAATTTCACAATCAGCCATAATGTTATGATTACGGACAGCAAAGATGCTTTTTGTGCAGAAGATGCCTGCTCACAGGCTGTGGAAGCAGGCAAGGCCTTTTCGGTTTTGAGGGATGCGGATACAGAACTTATGGATGAATTAAAGTGGGAGAGTCCCGACAGCCTTTGCATAGTCAATTCATTTGTTACCAAAGGGAATTTTGATTTGATGTCCGGGCGTTCCAACAGGTTTAATTCCATAAGATTTGCCAAATACAATAAATGGGTCAAAGATAGCACTTTGCTTGATGCAAAAGGATTAAAGGATATGATGACCCAAGAGGTTGTTGAGACCGATTTATACGGCACTCCAACCGTCCAGAATGTACACAGGGACAATTTGACACAGATGATTATTATAGATTATCATAACAGTAGTGTTCAGATAGCTTTTACAGGTACTGAAGGTGTCGTTGACAAACCTGTTTTTTACGAAGTGGAAACTATTTATGGATATATTAATCGTTGAAGACAATGAAGAATTAGGACAATTAATATTTGATTTTTTGAGAAATTCCGGATATTCGGCAGACTGGGTTAAGTCTGCCGAAAATGCGTTAGAAAATATATCAAAAGAGAATTACAAACTTCTTCTATTGGATGTCATGCTCCCCGGGCAGGATGGATTTGCCGCACTTTCAAAGATTCGAAAAGAGCATAATATGCCTGTTCTTATGATGAGTGCAAGAACAGACGATGACAGTAAAATATTGGGAATGGAAACAGGTGCAGATGATTATATAGGAAAACCTTTTTCCATTCCTTTGCTTGTTTCTAAAATCAAAGCTTTGCTTAGAAGAGCGTATCCCGATTCGGAAAACGAAGTTCTTTCTTACAAGAATCTTAAGGTTGATGTATCCGCAAGAAGTGTATTCATGGACGGGAAACTTTTGGAGATTACCGGAAAAGAGTTTGACATCCTTGCATATCTTATGAAACATGCGGGAAAAGTGGTTGATAAAAACGAACTTTTTGATGAAGTATGGGGTTATTATTCGGAAACGGAAATGAACTCGCTTAATGTATATATCAGGTGGCTAAGAGAAAAAATCGAGAAAGATCCCAAGGAGCCGGAACTCATTAAGACCGTATGGCGTGTCGGCTATAAATTCGGCGAGTAGGAAAATATATGAAACGTAAAACAGGTTTTATATTTTTATTAATTGTATACTTTGTTTTATGGACTGCGGCCGTATGGTTTACGGGAATAAAATTAATCCAAAATTCCGGTCAAAAAAGAGCGGTTTTTATGAACCGCATGACTAATTGGATAGCAGTCAATGAAAATACTGATATAAGTGAAGTCGCTTTGGATTTTAATAAAAGCGATGTGACTTCTGACATCTCGGTTTACTATCTGGACAACGAAAAGTCTTTTTCGAATAACAAGGATTTTTTTAATCAATCCGGTAACGACCAAAATACTTATATTTGGGAAATGTCTGATGAAGAAGGCAATCTTATCGGCTTTGCGAAATACAGGTTCGATAATACTCAGGTGATCTCTTTACTGATTCTTGCCGAGATTTCTTCGCTGGCTTTTTTGATCCCATTTGTCTTATTGGTTATTTATATTCAAAGGAATATTTTAAAGCCTTTCAGTGAATTTTCGGAGTATCCCAACAAGCTGGCCAAGGGTATAACAACCGACAGTATTCCAGAGAGCAAAAACAGGCTATTTGGCAAATATGTCTGGGGAATGAACATGCTTAACAGCAAACTCGAGTCCGACAGAAAACAGATTGACAGGTTAATGTATGACCGTAAACAGTTTGTATCTACGATAGCCCATGGAATAAAAACTCCGGTAGCAAATATCAAACTTTATTCGGAAGCCATAGAGACCGGACTTTACAGAGATGGAGTTCCTGATGAAAAGGACAGCGAGATAGCAAATAAGATAGGCAAGAATGCGGATGATATTGCAAAACTTGTCGGTAATTTCTTAAATGATCCCGGTTCTTTGCAAAGCAATTATGAACCCGACATTTCGAACTTTTATCTTGAGGATGTTAAGAAAAGAATCGTTGATGATTTTGACAATCGCCTCAGAATGAAAGATATACCTTTTGATGTGGAAATATCGGGAAATCCCATGGTTTCTTCAGATTTTGAAGCAATAATAAGATGTCTTAACCAACTGATGGAAAATGCGATAAAATACGGAGATGGAACAGGTATTGTTTTAAAACTTTATCGCCAGGATGACATGTTTTTCTTTGATATCATAAACCGCGGAGTTACAATAAATTCAGAGGAAGTACCTCTCGTCTTTAATTGCTATTTCAGAGGATCAAATGCCGCAGGCAAAGAAGGAAGCGGCATAGGTCTTTATGAGGCAAAAGCCGTGGCAAAGTCGCTTGGCGGAGATATCCTTATGAAAACCGATGCCGAAACAACGGAAGTTATTTTGTATATTCCCGGATGACGCAGGGGGGAAGTAAAATGAGCGAAAAAATAGAATTCGAGTAGGAAGATTCAAAACTTTATTGGCGATATACAAACGACGAAGTTGAAACCTACGGCGGATGTTATATTGCTGATTGAGTGGTATCAAAACCTATTGAGAAAAAAAGGGCTCAATGCTATAATTGATTCTTGCATTGGGCTTTTTCCTATTATAGAAGCCTAAAATGTGGGTAAGAATCATAAAGAAAGAGAGAAATACATATGAAGCTCGGCATAGCCGAAGGCACGGCATTTTTCCATAAGTTTTCATAAGTCTTTAAAAGTCTTCAAAGCCTCATAAACAGAGGACTTCAAGCAAATCGAAATTCCACAAAAATCATTACAAATTTTTATAAGTTGATACCATTTTGGTACACAATTGGTACAAAATTGGTACAAAACGGAACACAAGAAAAAAAGTTCAGATCACTAGTTTCATTTTTTTGAAAAAGTGAGTTTTCGCTACGATATTAGTTCAATTAGAACTGATATCGTTTTTTTGTGTATTTAGGCATAAAAAATCTAAAGAAGGAGGAATGGATGCTTAAATTAAAAGTTTCGGGCACAAAAAATGATTTGAAATCTTTCCGGAAATGGATATCAAGAGCAATGGTGATTTTACCAAAATATAAAATCGGAAATGATTCTGATTTTAAAGAAAATTCAAAAGACGGAAAGTATTACCGCTGGGAAGCGGATTTGTTGAAACCCTTATATGAAGAAGGAGGAATTTATTATGTGCAAAATAATCGCGATAACCAATCAAAAGGGCGGGGTAGGAAAAACAACTACCACGGTTAATTTAGGAGCAGGCCTGGCTAAAGAAGGAAAAAGAGTTCTCTTAATAGATGCAGATGCCCAGGGAGATATGTCCATATGTTTAGGAAACAATAATCCGGACGATATGGATCTTACTCTTGCAACAATCTTTGGCAAAAACATCAAAGGTGAAAGATACGATTTGAAAGAGGCAATATGTTCTCATTACGAAGGATTTGATTATGTACCATGCAACATTGAATTATCCGGAATAGAAGTATCTCTTGTAAATGCAATGAGGAGAGAATACTTGCTTTCTCAGATTTTGAGCAAAGTTAAGGATTTATACGATTATATTTTGATTGATTGTTCACCGTCGCTTGGAATGGTAACAATTAATGCACTTGCAGTCGCTGACAGTGTGATTATCCCAGTTCAGGCGGAGTATTTACCTGCAAAAGGATTAGAACAGCTTATAAGGACAATACGGAAAGTAAAAGACAATGAAATAAATCCAAGACTTGAAATAGAAGGTATTCTCATGACCATGGTTGACGGAAGAACTACTTTCTGTAAGGAGATTATATCTTTAATGAAAGAAGGATATGGTCGAAGTGTTCATATTTTTGAAAGCAGAATTCCTAAGTCTGTAAGAGCATCAGAAATATCCGCGGTTGGAATGAGTATTTTTGAATATGATCCTAAAAGCAAAGTCGCAGAAGCTTATGGGAACCTCGCAAAGGAGGTGCTCGCTGATGCCTAGGAAAAGTATTAAAGATAACATTCAACTAACTTCTTATGACGATCTTCTAGGTGGCGGAATTAAAAGGCATGAAGGCGATATAACCGAAATGCCCCTAGAGAATCTTCATACATTTAAAGATCATCCCTTCAAAGTTCTTGATGATGAGCACATGAATGAACTTGTTGAAAGCATTAAGGAAAAAGGAGTTCTTACTCCAGCGATTGTCAGAAAGAGAGACGAAGGCGGTTATGAAATCATCTCAGGACACAGAAGAAGACATGCATGTGAATTGGCTGGCCTTGCTACAATGCCTGTAATCATCAAAGAAATGGATGATAACGATGCGATTATCCTTATGGTTGATGCGAATATTCAACGAGAGAACATTCTTCCAAGTGAGCGTGCATTTGCTTTACAGATGAAGATGAATGCTATCAAACAACAAGGTAAGAGAACAGATTTGACCTCTAGTCACAGTGACCAGAAGTTGTCGGGCGAATTAGATGATGAATCAACTTCGGGACGCGACGTCCCGAAGTTAACATCAGAGATAATCGGAGAGGAAGAAGGCTTATCAGGAAGACAGGTAAAAAGATACATACGTCTGACTAATCTTGTACCGGGACTTTTGGAAAGAGTAGATAACGGAAAAATAGGCATCATGCAGGCAGTCGATTTATCTTTTATAGAAGAATCGGATCAGGAAGCTATCTTATCTGCACTTATCAAAACAGATCGTAAGATGACTGCCAAACAGGCCAAAATGCTTCGAGGCGGAGCAGAATGCAAAATGCTGGATGAAGATATTATTAATGACATCCTTATAGGTAAAGCGGGAACAATCCGTACCGTTACTTTCTCTGAAAGAGAACTTAATAACTATTTCCCTTTGAATATGGACGGAAATGAAATAAAGCAAATCATAATCGAATTAGTCCAGAAATGGAATTCTGAAAAATAAGGTAAAAGGAGGTTTGAAATGGCTGAAGAAGTTTTAAAGCAATTTGAATACTATTACGGATTACAGTCTGAAAGTTTCAATTTTATTCAAGTACCAAGATTTCTTTTCTCAAATCCTGAATTTCGAATTCTTAAGCCTGAGTCAAAGATCCTTTATAGCCTTATGCTGGATCGAATGTCTTTGTCGCGAAAGAATGGATGGCTTGATAAAGATAACAGGGTTTTTATCTATTACACAGTTGAAGAGATGATGGAAGACATTGATTGCAAGCATACAAAATGTGCGGAGATAGTCAAGGAACTTATAAACTTTGGTCTCATTGAAAAGAAAAAACAGGGGATGGGTAAGCCGGATATTATTTATGTCAAAGACTTTCTTCATGCCATTGGAGAGCCTTCAAACTATTGCAATTACACAGAGATCCGAAATACGGATGTCAAGACATCCGCGAATTCAGACATCCGAAATACGGAACTCAAGACATCCGAAATACGGATTTCTGGAGGTACGGAAAACGGATCTTTAGATATCCGCAAAACGGATACAAGTAATACTAACGTGATAAGCCATATTAATAATAATCTAAATGATTTGAATAATACTGATAATCCTCCTCTTCTTGATATACCTAAAGAAACTGCGAACCGATCAGCAAGGGAGGAAGAGGAGGAACGAATAAAAAAACAAATAAATTTTGATCATTTATGGATTTATCACGAATTTGATGAGAAACTTCTGGAATACATTGTAAGACTCATGACGGATATGATGATGGAAACCAGGAGCCAAATTGCCTTATCTGCAGGCAGTTTCGTAGATACAGAAGAAGTAAAAAGACGAGTAAGGCAGTTGACTTACGATGATATTAACAATCTTTTAAAGAAGCTACCGAGAAAGGGTGATCCTAAGCGAAAGGTTGTTAATGAAGAAGGGTACCTAAAGACTTGTTTGTTTAACCAAATTAGCCGAAGAGGTGCTACTTGCTATACAGAAGGAATATAGGAGGATTTATCAGATGCAGGAAGAAATTGAAAGAAAAACAGTCTGCCTGGTATTCAAAGGAGCAAAGCTTACAACGGAAATGCTTGCAGCGGGCATAAAGAAAGCATTGGATACCGGATTAAATACACCTCATAAAGAACACGAAAAACATGGAGAAATGAAACTCAAAGATTTGGTTGGCAAAGGCGGCGGTGCAGAATCTAAAAGCATAGATGAAGCAAAGTTAAATACATTCAGAAAGACAGCGGCAAAGTATAAAGTTGATTTTTCAGTCCAAGAGGGAAGAAACGATAATGGCGAGACTCAGTTTTTTGTATTTTTTCAGGGAAAAGATAAAAAGGTTATACAAGCTGCATTTAATGAAATGGCAGCTATCTATGAAGCAAAAGAAGCAAAAAAGAGTTTACGCAATGAAGTGAAGAAAAATAAAGAAAAAGCTGCTGAAGAAAAAGCAAGAAAAACCAAAGAACGTACAGCACAACGGAGGAGGACAAAGGAACTTAGTCGATGAACAATAAAATACTGGATGGAATTAAGAAGGATCTTAAGAAAATTCCCGATTTGTTTCGAGGAAATGACGGAAAGATTGATGTCAAAAAACTTTTGATTGAAGTCGCGCCGTATCTGATAGCAGCCTATGTGGCTAATAAAGTCTCTTATGGATATCATATTTCACCGGGTGCGGATTTCTGGGAAAAAGGAATGAATCTTTGCAATGATTTTGGTAAATGCTTCGGATGGCCTCCTATTAGTATATATAGAACGGATTTGCTCATAGGACTAATTGCCGGAGGCGGATTAAAGCTGTTTGTCTGGTATCGAAAGAAAAATGCAAAGAAATTCCGTAAAGGACAGGAATTTGGTTCATCCAGATGGGGAACTGCTAAAGACATAAGACCTTTTATGGATCCGGTATTTGAAAGAAATATAATACTTACTCAAACAGAAAGACTTATGATGTCAAGCCGTCCGGCTAATCCTGAATGTGCAAGAAATAAAAATGTTTTAGTCATCGGAGGCTCAGGCTCCGGTAAGACGAGATTTTTTGTAAAACCTAATCTTATGCAAATGAATTGTTCATTTGTTGTTACGGATCCCAAAGCTACGATTCTCCTGGAATGCGGGAAAATGCTTCAAAGAGGAACACCGAAGCTTGATAAGAATGGCAACCCGATGCGTGATAAGAAAGGGAATATTATATATCAGCCCTATAAGATAAAGATATTTAATACTATCAATTTCCGTAAATCGATGCATTATAATCCTTTCGCCTATATTCATTCAGAAAAGGATATTTTGAAGTTTGTAAATGCACTTATAGCCAATACAAAAGGCGAAGGTGATAAAGAAGGCGAAGATTTCTGGGTAAAGGCAGAGAAACTGTATTATACGGCACTCATATCATATATCTATTATGAAGCTCCGGAAGAAGAACAGAACTTTTCAATGCTCTTGGATCTAATAGATGCTTCTGAAGCAAGAGAAGAGGATGAAGATTTTAAAAATGCTGTAGATTTGCTTTTTGACGAACTGGAGGAAAAGAATCCGAATCATTTTGCTTTAAGGCAATATCAGAAGTATAAACTAGCTGCAGGAAAGACAGCAAAGTCAATCCTTATTTCTTGTGGTGCCAGACTGGCTCCCTTTGATATAAAAGAGCTTCGTGAGATTACCGAATATGACGAATTGGAACTTGATATGATCGGAGATGAAAGAACAGCCCTGTTTGTTCTTATATCTGATACCGATTCTACATTCAATTTTTTGGTTTCTATCATGTATACACAGCTTTTTAATCTTTTATGTGAAAGAGCAGATGATTATTACCACGGAAGATTGCCTATCCATGTAAGATTTTTATTGGATGAGTTTGCCAATATAGGTCAAATACCGCATTTTGACAAACTTATAGCTACGATTCGAAGCAGAGAAATATCTGCATCAATCATTCTCCAATCAAAGTCACAGTTGAAAGCGATATATAAAGATAATGCAGAAACGATTACAGGTAACTGTGATTCAACCATTTTCTTAGGTGGAAACGAAAAAACTACACTTAAAGATCTTGAGGAAATGATAGGAAAAGAAACAATCGACTATATAACCACGAATGACCAGAGAGGTCAATCTCAAACATATACTACAAATTACAATATGACAGGCAAATTCCTTATGAGTCAGGATGAATTGTCGGTTATGAGCAGAAAGAAATGTATTTTGCAGATAAACGGATTAAGACCGTTTTTCTCAGATAAATACGATATTACAAAGCATAAGAATTACGAGTTGCTTTCGGATTACGATAAGAAAAATGAATTTGATATGGAGAAGTATGTCAGATCTTATCATAAGGCGAAAATAACACCGGAAACTAAGGTTACGGTAATACAAGCAAATTAAAAGAACTGAAAAGAAGGTGAGAGAATGGGCAGTGTTATAGCTATCTTATTCTTTATGGCAAGGATTATTATTTCAATTCATATAAAGGCGATATCATTTCTTATAAAAAGAATAGATGTTACGAACGGGCTTATTGCCGGCTCGTCTTTTAATATTCTTACAGCAAATATTCATATGAATGTTTGGGTAAGGATTGTAATAGCTGTTGCCATTATAATTGGAAGTATTTTGCTACAACATTTCTTTAAACCTGCGAGAATAGTATTTGGTATTCTTTCATCGTTCTTTTTAGGATTGATAGCGTATGCGGTATTTCAAGAAAATACTAGGTTTTCTCCGTTTATTCCAATGGGGATTGCATTTTTATTATCAGGAATGCTTAATGTTTTGTTTTGGGTTAGAATTGGACTCAAAGAAACAGAGGCTGAAGAAGATTAAAAGATGTTTTCCCGGATGTACTCTTTATGGTAAAATGATAGGGGGATAGGGGATAACATTTAGAGTAATATTATATTGCTTTAAAGGCTTAATTGAATAATAATACAGATATTTTAAGCGATACCTTTATTCTCATGAATATGATATCGCTTTTTTGTTTCATTTGTGATGTTTAGAAATAAAATGCCGATATAATACTTATGGGGGATTTATTATGTACAGCATAGATAATATTGACATTATTTTTGATATATATGGGGATATTTACAGGAATATTTTGAAAAAATTCTATCCTGCACTAGGCAGTACAGGCTTTCCAGAGAGAAATCTTTCTGTTAATTTCGCAAAAGCATATGAATCATATATGAAAATATCAAATCAAGATGTTTATTCTTGGTTTGAATTTCAATTTGGAAAAGAAAAGAACAAACATGTGGATGCTGTAATAATGAATGAGACTTCAAGAGAGATTTTTGTTATCGAATCAAAAAGATACAGTAATCCTAATGATAAAATGTTAGAAGTTGGGGAAGATATAGACAGAGTTTTTGAATTTGCCAAACAAATAGTTGAAGAAAACAAACCTGATGGGGCAAAGAGAATAGACATTAGTCGATTTGACAGGATTTATGGGGTTATATTGGCTGATGTATGGACGGAAACGGATAAAAAGATAGAAATTAAGGAGTCTTACATAATAGGTACTGAAGATGCTAATTCAAAAGATGCTTTTTTGAACAGATTCAGTGATAAAGTTCTTTACTCAAAAGATTTAAAGGGATTGAAATACAACATCCAATTAAATCTCAACGAATCATTGGAGAATTACAATTTGGTTTCATTTATTTGGGAAGTAACGATTTAAGAGAAGCCAAAATAATAAACCCATGTTTTATGGAGAAATAATGATGAATGACTCATATTATGAGATGTTAATTGAAGAGTATAAGGAAATAATCAAGATGCTTGAGGATCTTGGTCCTTTTCTTCTGTCAGGTGATGATAAGAATGATTGTGTAAAATCCTGGGATATGTATACAAAGTTCTTTTGCCTTGATTTAATAGCTCACGTAGATTGGAATGGAAGAGAACATCGAGCGTTTGTAAATAACGCGATTCCTCCAGGAACGGCAGAGATAAGCGCTCAAGAATATCAACAGATGTTTAATGATAAAAGTGTTGAGGATTTTGATAGATTATTATACTCGGATCATTATATTACTAAAAAATTACTGAACTATGATAGAAAGAATGGAACAGATTTGTTTTCAAAATTTATTTCATATTACAGTTCTTTAGCTTTAATCTTCGGAGAGCAATCGGTTAAGTTGTCTAACTTAACTGAGGATTTTGTAAAGGAGTATTCTTCAAATGCTAACGGATATAAAACTTCTGGCGGTACAGCATGGGGACAGCGAAAAGAATTAGCATCTATTCCCATGGATAACAGAACATATATTCAAAATACAACATTGGATATCATGAATAAGGTATCGCAAAACAATACAAGCGTCACCGAAAATAGAACTTCTCCCGGGCAAGTGAGTCAGTATACAAAATCAAAGGTTAAACCTATCGTGGATGGGCAGTTTTGTATTAGGGTAATTGTACCATTCATTGCAGGAGGCGGATTGTTATGGGCAGGAATTGCAGGAAGTTCTCTTTGGATGATTATAGGTGGTGCTATAGGAGCGGTTGCTTTTATATGTGGATTGGTAGCCAATAGAAAACGGTGTCCTCAATGCAGAGCTTGGAATCCTTGGATCACAACGAGTTCACAACAAGTAGGTCAGAAGAAGGTTAAAGTAAGAAGGAATCTTAATTCAACATATTATCGAACTTCTGGAAGAGCAACTTTTGGCACAAGGCAAGTGTTTGTAAATGCTGATGAATATACGTATAAAGAGACATATAGATGTTCCCATTGCGGATATGAACTTGTTGGAAAAAGAACAGTTATTGATGATGGAATAAGGTAAAAATTATGGATATGATATTACCAAAACATGCATTTCAGGCATTGCTTGATCTTGAAACTATTCAAGAACAGGTATTTACATATAAATCATGGGCTGATGAGCACTTTTATTCAGATAAAAGTTATCAAAAGGCTAAAAATGTTGATATTGATACATATTTGGAAATGCTTCTTACAGTGGTTGCGTCATTAGATGGAGAAATCAACAAAACAGAAGTAAAAGCACTTCAGTTTTTGTTTAGAAACAAAGAAAAGTATCGTACAGCGTCGGATAGTGATAAGGAATATGTGAAATATTTTGCTCCCGCGCTTATTTATCATTCGTTTGCTTATCAAAATGCGACCCAACAGGTTATTTTACCTACCGTATTAGAAAATTTAAATATAATAATAGAATTCATTTCACAGTTTAATATAGGCGGTAAAGGTGAAGAAGTATTTGATGATTTGAAGGTTTTATACGGGAATTGTTTGGAAAGAAAGAATACGGTCCCGGAGATAAAAGAAGAAAAGAAAATAACATCATCTGAAGAACCGACTATAAGTGTTGAAGAAGCTATTAAGAAGTTAAACGAATTGGTAGGACTTGACCAAATAAAGGAAGATGTCAATTCCATTATAGATCTAATCAAACTTCGTGAAATCCGAAAAGAACATAATTTATCAAATCCTGATATGTCATTTCACATGGTTTTTTCGGGTAATCCCGGTACCGGAAAGACATCTGTAGCAAGGATTCTCGCAGAGGTATATAAATCCTTAGGTTTTCTTTCGAAAGGACAACTGATTGAAACGGATCGTTCCGGGCTTGTTGGAGGATACGTCGGACAAACAGCCATAAAGGTTCAAGAAGTTGTTAACAGTGCGTTGGGTGGAGTTTTATTTATCGATGAAGCTTATTCACTTACTTCCGGTGGTGAAAATGATTTTGGTAAGGAAGCGATTGATACCCTATTAAAACTTATGGAAGACAATAGAGATGATTTAATTGTTATTGTCGCTGGATATACAAACGAGATGGAAAAATTCTTGAATGCAAACCCCGGACTTAGATCGAGATTTGGAAAGAAATTTGAATTTCCTGATTATTCGGCATCAGAACTTATGGAAATATTTGAAAGAATGTGCGAGAAGAATAATTATAAGTTATCTGAAATTGCCAAATTGAAGGCTCAAAATCATTTTAACGAAATGGTGATGAATAAAAGCAAGGAATTTGGAAATGCCAGGGATGTAAGAAATTATTTTGAAAAGATAGTTTCGAATCAAGCGTCCAGGATTATTAAGATGAAATCCCCTTCGAAAAACGATATT
>JAEEGK010003864.1_pt1 | contig 37018 bp, 29 predicted proteins | sample 8958771 | NCBI WGS metagenome assembly JAEEGK01 (sample SAMN16246547, study PRJNA631951) | gut metagenome | biome: gut microbiome; feature: rumen; material: SC-attached | host: Bos | place: Iran: Karaj | collected 2018-10 | reverse complement strand
TTTTTTAATTTTAATTATATTTTTTTTTATTTTTTCATTTAAAACAAAATTTAATAAAATTTAATTAATATTTTTTTTAATATAAATAATAATTTTTTTTTTTTTTTTTTTTATAAAAATTTATATTATTTATATCTTCTTCTTCTAAACTATTATTATTTTTATCTTGAAAATTATTTTGTTTATTTTCTTTTTTTTTTAAACTATCTTTTTTTGTAATAAAAGTAATATTGCTTCCCTTTAAATTAATTTGATTATTATTATTATTTTCATTATTATTTTTATATTTATTAATTGGGATAAATGAATCTATTTTTGGAGATTCTGGTAATCTTTTTTTTATAAAAACTTCCTCATTATTATTTGATTTTAATATTTTATTATTTTTTCCTATTTCTAAATTAATATCTTTATTTCTCTTTCTTTCTTTTTCAATTTCAATATTTTGTTGATTTATTCTTTCTTTTTCTTTTTTCATTTTTTCTTCATTTAATGTTTGTTCTTTTAACCTTTGTTGTTGAAACTTTAATTTTTGTTCATTTTCTTTATCATTTGTTTTATTTTTTAATTTTAGATTTATAATTTTGTTTCTAGTATTTCCTTCTTCCCTTTTTTTTTCTTCTTCTATCTTTTTTTCTTTTTCTTTTAATTCTCTCATTTTTTGTTCTTTTTCTTCTTCTAATTCTTGTTGATTTATCATTTGTTGTTTTAATTTCTGTTGTTCTAATTTTTGTAATTTTAATTTCTGTTCTTCTAATTTTTGCAATTTTAATTTCTGTTCTTCTAATTTTTGTTGTTTTAATTTCTGTTCTTCTAATTTTTGTTGTTTTAATTTCTGTTCTTCTAATTTTTGTTGTTTTAATTTCTGTTCTTCTAATTTTTGTTGCTTTAATTTTTCTTCATTTAATTTTTGTTGTTTTATTTTTTCATTTTCTTCATTTAATCTTTGTTGATATATTATTTGTTTCTCCTTTAATTTTTGTTGATTTAGTTTTTCATTTTCTTCATTTAATTTTTGTTGTTTTAATTTTTCATTTTCTTCATTTAATTCTTGGTCTTTTATTTTTATATTTTCTTCATTTAATCTTTTTTGATACATTATTTGTTCCTCCTTTAATTTTTGTTGTTTTATTTTTTCATTTTCTTCATTTATTTTTTGTTCTTTTATTTTTTCATTTTCTTCATTTAATTGTTGTTCTTTTATTTTTAATTCCTTTAATTTTTCATCTTCATTTTTACTATCTTCTTTTACTTTATTTATTTTTTCATCTTTATTTATTTTTTTCTTTTTAATTTGAAAAATAGTATTATCATCCTTATTTTTTTTATTCAAATCCTTCTTATGATAATTACAAATTGAACAAACATCATTTGTAACTAAATTAGTTTTACAATGGCAATTAGGACAAACCCATTTTTCAGTCATTTCTTCTTCTTTTTTTCTTTTTTTAAATCTTTCAATAAATTTTTTATCTTCTTCACTTAATTCATTTTCTTTTATATTAGATAAAGCTTCAAATTTAGCTTCTAATAAAAAAGCAACATTTGGATTTGATCTTTTACATTTATTACAAATATCATTATCATTATTATTTATATTTTTACATATTTCACATTCCCATTCATCTTCTTTTATTTTTACTGCAGAAATTCCAAAAGATTTTTTTTTCTTATCATGTTCTTTACTTATTTTAATTATATTATTATAAAATTTTTCAGTTATATCAAAATTTATATTTAAATCATTTTTGCCATAAATTAAAGCAACTGGTTGATAACATCCCATAATTAAATTTTCAATTAAATCTTTCCAAGATGAAAATTGTTTTATTTTTTGATCATCATACATTACAAAATTTTTTAATTTCTTTTCATAAAATAAACATATATAATGATTTGACCAATAGAGAAGCATTCCCATAAAATAAAAATTTTTATTATCACATTCATTATAAATATCTTTTAATTCAAATTCACTTCCTATTAAAGTATAAATATTACATAAATCTTCCATTTTTGATATATTACCATTCCATCCTAAATTTATTATAAAATATTTTCCTGTTGATTTACAAATATATGATTTTTCAAGGGTATTTTTACATATTTCACATTTTTGAACTTCGAATCTTGAAAATATTATTAAATTACCTTTTATGTTTTTAAATCCAATTAATTCTTTTATATTATCTAATATTGAATTAACATTTAATAATTCCATAAAGTAATTATAATCATATTTAATATTGTTATTTTTATTACATTTTGAACATTTTGATTTTTCACTTAAATTAATATAAAAAAGTTCATGGATTAAACAATTTTTTTTACATTCATTTTCAGAAATTCCAATTTTAGTTCCATTTGATATTATAAAAGTATGAAGACAATTTAATAAAAAATTTAATAATTCAATTGGATCTCCTTCTTCATTTAATTGAAATTCTTTTTCCTTTTTAAATATATTTGCTAATTCATTTCTAAATGAACTTGGATTTAAAAATGAACCATTACTATTTTTGTCTTTATTTAATTTTTGATATGAAAATAATAAAGATACTAATTCAACAATTAATTTAGGACATGTTGTTGTTAATTCATATTTTAATAAATAATCTTTTAATTCAATAAAATGAAAAAGAGTATGAAAAACAACACTTACAAAACAATTATTTTCATTTTTTTCATTTCCAAATCCAACTGGTTGAAATAAACTTTGAACTGAATTATTTCTCATTAATTGAAATGAATTTTCTAAATCTTCATTATTATTTTCAATTGTTCCCATATTGGATGACATTTTTATTATTTTTAAAATTATATTTATTTAAGAAAAAATAAAAAACAAATAATTTATCCTTAATTAAAGAAAAATAAAATAATATATAAAAAAATACAAAAAAACAAAATTTTATCACATAAAAGTAAAATAAAAAAAATAAAAAAAAAACAAAATAAAAAATTAACCAATTTTAAAAAAAAATGTCTTTAATAAAAAAAATAATATTATTTCTTTTAATAATAGAATCAATAACAAAAAATTTAAGAAAAGACCCAAAATTAAAAAATAGAAAATTATCAACATCAAGTAATATATTAATAAACTTTCCAAAATGTACATCAGATTCAGATTGTAGTAAAAATGGAGAATGTAAAAATGGAAGATGCAAATGTAAAAGTAGATATATAACACATATTGACTTAGAAGAAATAAATAAAGAAAATTTATCTTCTAATTCAAATATTGAACAAACTTTATCAGGAGAAAAAATGTGTAATTATAAAATGAAAGATCAATTAACTGCTTTAATGTTAAGTATTTTTATTGGTTTTGGTAGTGAACATTTCTATATGGGAAATAATGATGTTGGTGCTGGAAAATTTGTTTTTTATATTTTTTGTTATTTTTTAAATATTGGTTTATTTCTTTTTTATATATTGTTTAAAGGTAAAAGAGATTTATTAAAATTTATTGGATTGTTTGAAGGTATTTATATGGCTTTGGGATTTATTTTTATGATTTTATGGAATTTGAGAGATTGGATTAAAATTGGTTTAAATCATTTAGAAGATTCTAAAGGTTATCCTTTGTATTCTTGGAATGATGATGATAATATTAATTGATAAAGTTATATTTAATTAAATTTTTTTTTTTCTTTTTTTTTTTTTATTTTATTTTTTTATTTTATTATTTATTCCTTTTTAAGGATAATTAATATATTTTAATTAATATTGTTTAAAATCCCTATGTATATTTTTTTATTAAATTAATTATTGATGATAAAGACTGTTGAAGAGAATTTTGGAAATTTAAAAAAAGATGAATTATTAGAAAAGTCAATAGTTGATGTATCTCTAGTAACAATATCATATAAGGAAAAAAGTAAAATTATAGAATCAATAAATATAAAAATAATATGTAAAAATTTAATTAATGGAGATATATTAAAAACATTCTCTTATAAAATTCAACCTGAAAATTACAATAAAGAAAATAATAATTTTCAAGTTAATGAAAATTTCCTTTCAGTTCCAGAATTTCAAATTAAAAATATCAAATTTGATTTAAATTTAAACTTAACTTATCGTGAAAGTAAAAATACATCATTAATATATGGTGATATTGTAACATCTTCATTTATTTATTCAAAAAAAATAAAACAAAAAAATAATTTATACAAATGTTCAGTATCAAAATATATAAAATTAGACTTTTCATTTAATTTAAATACTCAAGTAAATAACATAAATAAAATAAGCTCAACAAATAGATCAAATAGTAATGAAACAACAAATTCTTCAAATAATCATAAAGATATTCAAAATAATCAAATCATAAAATTACAAAGTGAAGAAATGTGTTTTTCAGATTTACCTTCTTTTTGTGATGCTTTTTATATTGCATCAATTCCAATTAAAAATGCTATTTTATTAGATAAAAGATTAGATTCTAAATTTTCTCAATGTAATCATAAAAATTGTAGTATGCTTCCTTCATATAATTCTGATATTATTTTTAAATATCCTTTTAAAGATAAATCTCCAAATAGTTTTAGTTTATCTGAATTATTTGCTAATTTATCTTTTCCTTTTGGTATTAAAATTTGTTTAGAAAATGGTACTTCAAATCAAAGTGATTTTTTCTTTGTTTCTACTAATCAATTAAATGAACAAAATTATATTTATGTACATTTTACTTATTTAAAAATGAGATTTGATGAATTTAAAATGAAATATAAAATTGATCCTGTAAAAGAATTTTTAAATATTAATATTGAAAATAATGTAAGTGATTTAAATGAAAAATTTCAAATAGGACAAAAATTAATTTTAAGTGAATATGTATATATTCCTTTGGCATATTGTTTAGTTTCTAAATTTCCTTATCAAAATGAAATGAAAAGATGTATTGAATCAATTATTAAAATTCAAGATGATCAAAATAAATTAAATTTATTTCTCAAACATATTATTTTTGAAATACCAAATATAAATTTATATAATAAAACAAAAATAAAATTAATTTTCTATTTACCTCAACAAATAAATCCAATTATTATTGATAATAAATTCTATAATAAAGGATTAATTATTCCAAATAATACAATGAAATTATTATTTGAATATTTTACAATAGAAAATATTTTCAAAGTTTTTAAAATGTTATTAGGAAAACATAAATTATTATTTGTATGTAATGGAAAAGATGAATATAATAATATGAGTTTAATTCAATTATCTTTTTTAAATCTTTTATATCCTTTAAGATGGAAATTTACATTTATTCCAAATTTATCATTTAATATGTTAAAATTTGTTCAAAGTTTTATGCCATTTATTATGGGATTAGATATTAATTTATTAGATTATGCAAAAAGAGAATATATGGAAGAAGATAATCTAATAAATATTATATATTTGAAGAAAAATAGAAAAAGTTATTTTGAAATGGATTATAAAATTAATTTTGAAGAAATACCTAAAAGTTATTATTCAAAACTTAGAAATAGTTTAAGTAATATAAGGAAAATAATTGAAAAAAATGAAGATATTAATATAAATTATGATTCTAAAATTAGGAAATGTTTTTTAAATATTTTTTTAAGTATTTTTGGAGATTATAATACACATACAACAGTAATTGATAATATTGCTTATTTTAATAAAGGTACTTTTTTAAAGAAAAAAAATATAAATAATCTTAAATTTGATGAAGCTGTGATGGATTCAGAAATGTTTAATGATTTCATACAAAGAAATTGTCTTAGTTCTAATTATGAAATGAAAGATAATTATTTTAATAAACTTGCATTAAAAAATTCTTCAAATAAACATAATATTTTAAAAGCTAAACGTTCTTCTTCAGATGAAAAATATATTGAAAAAAAATTAACAATAATTCAAACAGATAATCTTAATAAAAATAATAGTTTAGATGGAACTTTATATGATGTTAATATATCAGAAAATAATACATCTCCTAATAATGATTCAGATAAAAAGAATAGTTTAAATTTAAGTATTCTTAATAATATTAATAATACTAATAAAAATAATAATAATAATTATAATGATGTTTTTTTAATACCTCCTTATTTTTTACAACATTCAATTTTATTTAATGATTTAAATAAAATTGATGAATTAATAAAAGAATTCTATTCAAATGATAATAAAGAAAATGAAAATAATATTATGTATGTTCAATCAATACCAAATATAATTGATGATGATAATGAAAAAGTTTTTAGATTTCAATTACCTTATGATATTGTTATTAAATATAAAAAAAAATTAGACAAAATTAGAAAGTTAAATTTATATGAAAATATGTTTGATGAAAAAATAATACAATTGGAAGATATGATGAGGGATATATTTATATCAAAAATTGATGAAAAAACAGAAAATTTATATTTAGAAAAAATAGATTTAAAAACAAATAAAATAAGAAATCATTTCTGTTCAATTATATTTCAAGAAAAATTCAATCAATTAAATAATAATATTTTATCAGAGACTACTTTTGATATTCTTTATAAATTAATTTTCAATACTCTTTTATATATAACTACTTCAAAAGATGATTTAAAAAATGGATATTTAATTACTAAAAGTTTATTTCATTATTATAAAAATGGAAATAATAATAAAAATATATTTTTATTTGAAATGTTTAATCATCAATCACATTTTGATATATGGTTAAATAAAGATTTTTGGGAATTTTATTTACTTGAAGAAATAAAAAAATTTGAAAATCCTATTCAAGATGATTATTTTATGATTATTCTAGGAATTGGAACTATAATGAATGATTTAAATATTAATGCAAGATATCAAATAACAATATTAATAGATTTTATTTCAGAAAAATATATTACTAATAAAGATATTATTAAAGAAATTGAAAATATATTATTAAAACAATATAATAATAAAAAAATTGATGAAGCAAATGCTTGAGGATATTTTATAATTAATTTTATTTTATATATTAATAACATATATATATATAATATCTATATATTTTTGTGATTTGAAAAAATAAATGTTATTTAATAAAAGTTAATTATTTAGAATAATTAAAAATATTTTATTATTTTTTAAATTTTATAATGAATTATAAATAATGGTTTAAATATTTTGAATATTAAAATCTAATGGAAACTCCTATTTATTTAAAAAATGTAAATGAAACATATAAATTAAAATTATCAAATATAAATCAAAGTATATTATTTAATGATAAATTATGTTTTGATATAAAATTAGACTCAGAATCACTTTTTGATTCAAGAGTAATAATAAGCACATATGATAATTTCCGTATTTATTTATATTATCCAAATAGTAAAAAAAGCTACTTTAATGGTTTTTTTTCAATAACAAAAGAATATAATAATTTAAAAATAAAAGTAACAGATGAAAATAATACTTTAGAAGAATATTATATAGAAAAAATAAATGAAGAAAATGAAGAATTATGTATTGAATGTCATTTACCAATTGATAATATAAATAAATTAGTTTGTGAAAAATGTCATAAAGTTTGTCATTTAAAATGTACTAAAATTTTGTTTATTCCTGATAATTGGGTTTGTAAAAGTTGTAGTTTTGATAAATAAATTTAATATAAATATTTAAATTAAAAAAAATTTAAATATGTCAAAATCATTTTCTAAAAATGACTTAAATGAATATATATCAATATCATATAGAAATAATAGAAATTCTGCAAATCAAAATAAATTAAAATGGATTAGAATTGGTGATCCAATTTTACAAAGAGGTGAACAATATATTCCAAAAGAAAAACCAATTCAACAATGTTCAAAAAATTATTTCCAGAGAATGAAAGAAAAAGAAGCAGAATTACAAAAAAAATTAAATTCTAACTATAATAATTCATTTAATTTATATTCTCAAAGTTTTAGTACTTATGATACAGAAAGAAAAGGAAAAAAAAAAATTGATCTTAATCAATATAAATCAAATAAAAAAAATGAATTAAAAAGTCATATTAGAATTTTTCCAAGTAAATATAATACAAAATCAATGAATGAAGTTTTAGATAGAACATATAATAATAATAATAAAGAACAAAATAAAAAAAGAAAATATTACTATAAACCAAGTGAAGAATATATTAAAATGAATAATAGAGAAAAATTATTACCAAGTGAAAATAGAGAAAGAGCAAAGTCATTAAATTATTTCAATAATAATATAAGAAATAATCGTGATTCATATAAAGAAACTTCTCAAAGAATTTTTGGTTATAATTTTAAACCAAATAATAATCTTATTAGTAATTATTATTATAATATTCCTTCTAATAATGAAAATAAAAGATCTCAATCAACACCTAGAATGAGATATATTAATAAAATTGAATTAAAAAATAAAGAAGATCATATTAATGATTTAATTAATTATAAATATGCAAGACAATATCGAGAAGAAAAATATCCAACTAAAATTAATCAAGTTAAATATGATGATTTAATTAATTCATTTCAAAAAAACATAAAAGAAAATTTCATTCCAGAAAATGAAATTAAATAAAAAAAAATATAACAAGAAAAAATAAAATAAAATAAACTTACAATATTATAATTTTTTCATTTTTAAAATAATATAAACAAAAATAAAAAAAATAAAATAATAAATATTTCAAAAAAAAATGTCAATGATATGGTTAGAACCATTTATTTATGATCCAACAGATAGTAATGTCTTCACATTTCAATCAGTAAATTTAGTAATATATTTAAATATGATATCAATAATTTGTTTTGTGATATATTCAATGTTATATAAAATGGATTATACAATGCAAAAAGCACCAAATAGTTTAATAATATGGAAAATGTTTGGTGAATGTTTATTAAGTGTTCATTTATTAATTTTATTTCTTTGTTTTTCAATTGAGAATAATAAAAAAAAAATAAGTTTAACAAAATATATTATGTATTTATCTTCACTTTTATCTCCAATTGGTTTATTTATAACTTATTTTTTTTCTGCTTGTATTGCACAAAATTTATATTGTACTTTTCATAATTATAAAAATGATTTTGATTATAGAATGCAAAAATATAAAATTTATGCATCTGCAATTGGATTTTTAGTTTTATTATCTTCATTAGTATTTAATATTCATAATGAAAATAAAATTAGTAAAAAATTCAGTATTGAATATTATCCTAATTGGTTTATTGGTTTTTTTTATACAATTGGAATTTTTTTTATCATTTTTATATTAGTAAAAATGTTTTTTGTAATGAAAAAAAAATCATCTTTCATTTCTTTTATTTCATCAAGTTCAGAACATGATGACTTTAGAACTAATATTGTATCATTATTTATATCAAGACATTTAATGTTTTGTTTAATTTTTTTAATTTGTTTTATACCAAATAATTTAATTATTCTTTGGCAAATTTATAAACCAAAAAAATTATGTGATGATTGTAGAGTTTATACTTTTGTTTTATATGGAATTTCACTTTCATCAACATGTGATTTTATAATTAAAATGACTGAACCATATATGAAAAAATATTTTCATGTTTTTTATATGTTATTTATGAAAAAAAGAACAATTTCTGCACCAGAAGATTATAGTACTTTATATAATACTACAAATAAAAATTTATTAGATAATCAACCAATTAATAGTAATGATAATAATTTTCATGGAAATTATATTGAGATGAATAATTTTGATGAAGATGAAATTAAATTAAATTCAATGGTTGATACAGTTGAAATTGTAACAAGAGAAATGCAAACAAATGACTTTTATAAAAGTTTAGTTTCTATTTATTTAACAACAATGGAAGAAAAAATATATAAAGATGATGAAGAATTAAAAAAATATGAAAATAAATATCTTCCTTGGGATGATAATATATATCAAGAAAAAAGTAAATTAATACATTATACAAATAAAAATATATCTCAATCATTTGCAAATGATGATAAAAATTTTTATTTAAATGTAAAAATAAGAAAATATGCCCCAAGAATATTTTATGAACTAAGAAAAATAGACAAAATATCAAATGATGATTTTTTAAAATCCTTAAATCCAAAAGATAATTTAAAAATAATAAAAGAATCATTTGCAAGTGGAGGTCGTTCTTCAAATCCAATAATATTTACATATGATAAAAAATTACTATTAAAAACAATATCAAAAAGTGAGAAAGATATATTAATACAAATACTTCCAGAATTTCATAGAAGAATGAGAGATTGTCATTCACTTTTATGTAGAATATATGCAATTTATAGAATTGAAATAGTAGGAAAACAAGGAATTCATATAATTGTAATGAGAAATATGAATGAATTACCAAATGAAACAAAAATTGCTTGTTTTGATTTAAAAGGAAGTACTGTTGAAAGAACAAGTTTAACTAAAAATGATACACAACAAATTTTAAAAGGTTATGGAATGGAAATTGTAAATTTATATAAGAAAAAAATATTAAAAGATTTAGATTTTGATTTATTACCTTTTAATTTTGATTTTACTAAAGAAGAATGTGATTTATTACAAAATTCAATAAGTGAAGATAGTGAATTTTTAAAAGGGAATAATTTAATTGATTATTCTATGTTAGTTTCTATTCATGAATATAATGAAGAAGATTATGAAAAAGTTGAAGTTGATCAAAGATATAGAATTGTTGTATCTGGGAATAAAAAATATTTATATAATTTATCTATTATTGATTTTCTTACTCCTTATGGTTTGACTAAAAAATTTGAATTAGGTTTTAAAACTGCTGGAGCTATGGTTGGTGATAAGAAAGATACTAATTTTTCTGTTTTAGATGCTGTTGGTTATTCAAGGAGATTTATTAGGTATTTAAATAAAAAATTTCATCCTAAGAAATAATAATTGTTTTAATTGTATTTTTTATTGTCTATTTTTATATAAGTTTTATATTTAAAAGTTTTGCTTTAATTTATAAATAATAATAAATTTATAATAAACGTTTTTTTTTTATTTTTATAATTACTTTTTATTTTATAAATAATTATAAAAAATAATAAAAATAAAACAACAAAAATGGAAACTAATGATATTGAAAAAAGGATAAATCTAAATACAGAAGTAACAGATACTTCAAATAAAAAAAGAGTAAAATATAATAAAATAAAATAAAAATTAGTTAGACTATTTTCCAATTAGTCCAAATCATTTAACTCAAGAACAAATAACTCGTCTTCAAAAAATAAATGAAACCGAAAATTCAATGTTTGACAAAATTGGTAGTAATCTCAGAAGATATAATGTATATAAAGATGGACCAACATTAAATTTTCATAGAAGAAAATTAATCTTTGAATACAATCCTGAAAAATGTATAGAAGAACAACCAACTTTTACTTTTGAAAATGATAGAAATATCAAATTATATAAAGGTTATATTGAAAATCAAGCAAAAGCAATTGATAGATATTCTCAAAATTATGTTAATTATATGAAAGGAAAAGATGACCTTAAAGTATCAACTCCTTATAATTTGAATAATAATAATAATCAATTTCAAAATAATAATTTAGATAATAAATATTCTCTTTCTAAATCACAATCTTTTTCTCCTTCTTATAATAAAGATGATTTTGTTATGAAAGGTAGGACTACTGAAATTACTAATCCTGATAAATATTTTCAATCTGAAAATCAAAATTATTTAAAATTTAAAGAAGAACAAAGAAAATATTTAGATTATAATTATAATATGATGTTGAATAGAAGAAATCAATTATTAGTTAATCCTTATAATAAAGGAAGTTCTACTGGTGATTTAGGAAAGTCATTTTTAACAAATAATCCTATTTTAAATCCTTTTCCTAATTATACTAATAAATATTTTGCAAAAAATCAAAATTATCTTAATGTTGGGAATAATAATAGTTATGCTAATAGTAATTCTCTTAGGCAAGCTGGGAATAATTTTATTATTGGAAATTAAGGTTTTATTCTAAAAAAATTTTCTAAATTCTAAATCTTAAATATTAATTATTATAAAATATTTTGAAATTTTTTCAATAAAAAATAAACAAATTATTTTATTTTTTTTAAGTTATAACTTTTATAATAAAAGTTATTTATTTAATTTTTTAATAAAACAATAAGCATAATAATTAAATGAGAAATAGATCAAATGCTATTATTGCCGAAAATTTAAATGATTATATTTCTCAAATTAAGTCTTTTGGAAAAGAAAATAAAAATGACATATTCTATAAACTCTTTGACTTTGATTTATTATCATTAAATGAATCAAAAAATAATATTAATAGTGAAGAAAATGATTTGTTATCATCAAAAAAGACTTATAGAATATGTCTTAATGATATAAAAAAGAAATTTAAGAATTTACATAAAAAAAGAATTCTTATTTCTTTAAAATTTAGGAAAAATCAAAAGAAAAAAAGACGTTTAATTATAAAATCAGAAAATATTTCTATTCACAATTAAAATTGACATAATTTTGATTAATGATTTTCATTTTATAAATAGTAAATGTATAAAATAAAAGTTGTTTAATTAACAATTAGTTTTGTAAATAAGAAAGCTAATCTTTTAAATAGGTGATAATATTAAAATAATAGTTTATAAATAATAACTTAATTATGATAGCTCAATTTGAATTGTAAATAGTAATCTTTACATATGATTTAAATATTTAACATATATTTATTTTTTATTTATCAATTAAGAACTAAACAAGGTATTTTATTCTTTTAATTAATGAATTAATTTTTTTCACAAAAGATATTAATTATTTTAGTAAAAAATTAGTTTATTTATTAATTAATTTTTTATAATAATTATTCATTGAAATATATAAAATTATTTATATCTCAGTTTATATAAATATATTTTTTGATTTACTTATCTTTTTCATCTTTAACTGTATTCTCACCACTTGTAATTTGATTATTCCCAAAAAAATTAAAATCTGGTTCTTCGTTATTATTATTATTATCATTTTTATTATTATTGTTACTATTATTATCTAAATTTTGGTTTTGATATTTTTTCTTTTTTTGTAATCCAACTGCAGTTTTAAAAATTTCATTTGTTTTTTCTTTAGCTTTTAAAGTATAAATTTTCCCAAATTGATAAGCTTTTTTCCCAAAATTATAAGCTTTATCTTTAATATTCATTTCTTTAATTTTATCACTAAAAAAACTAAAAAAAGACTTTTTCTTTTTTTCATTATTTCCATTTTCTTTAATAACACTATTAGTAATAAAATTATCATTATTAATTTTATCAATATCATTTTGACTTTTAATTAAATTAATTTCTTTTAAACCTTCTTCTTTATTTGGTTTATCAATTAATTCTCCTCCATAAACTTCATAATGTAACATTTTTCTATAATAATCTAATGCAATTAATTTATATTTTTTTTCAATAATCATATCATTATTAATATCATATTCTTTAATAAAATTTTTTAATCTTTCATTACCTCCAATTTTCATTAATTCAATTTGTTTATCTTCCCATTCATCCATTGATAATGATTTAATATATGAAATTTTTACACTTAATCCTCTGTGAATTCCTGCACAATTTAAACATAAATATATTCCATTATTTACACTTGCCCATGTTGCATTTGGAGAATTACAATCTATACAATATTGATTTTCTGGTTTTTCTTTTTGAATTTGTACTATTTTTGCGTTTTTATTTTCATTATTCATTTTTTTAAATGGTTTGATTTTCAATAAATATAAATAATTATATTAATTAGAATAGTTAAATTATTTATATTAATTAAATATTTTATCATACTATTTTTAAATATTTTAGTTAAAAATCATTTTTCTCTTCTGTTTTTATAATACTATTTTCTTTTATATTTTCTGTATTATTTTTTTCTATTTCTTTTTTATTATCATTTCCTTCATTAATAATTAATTCTTTATTATTATTTTCATTATTATCTAAATCTTTTTTATTATCATTTTCTTTTTCATTTATTATTAATTCATTATTTTTAATTTCATTGTTATTATTCAAATTCACATTATTTAACTCATTATTTATCTCATTATTTATTTCATTATTATTTATATTATTATCAATTTTATCTACTTCATTTTTATTATCCTCATTTTTAATTTCATTAAGAGATTTTTTTTCAATTTTAGAATCATCAACACCACCAATTGAATTAGAATCATTTATTTTTTCTTGATTATTATATTCTTTCATAAAAACATCAACATTTTCATTAACAATTTTTTCATCTAAATTATAAACAGAAACAAAATAATTTTTAGTTTCATTATAAATTTCATCTTTAATATTAAACAATTTCATATTACATAAATAAGAAACAAGAGTATTCAAAGCAAAAATATTCATATTATTTTCTCTAATTTTTTTTTCTGATTCACTTTCATTTATTTTTTTTTTATCTTGAATTAATAAACAATATTTAATAACTGTATCCCAAATATCACATTTATTAATTTTAGGATGATTTTCAATTCCTTTTTGAATATGAATTTTAGGTTCATTTTGATTTTTATTTGATATTTTATAAAAAGTTAAAGCAAACATTAAAATATTTTTCATTATTTCACCATCTTCACTTAAATTCTTTTGATCAATTATTAAATTAAATAAATTTACTAAAGTATTATATGCATCTTCTCCAATTAAAAAACTTCCTCTTGCTCTATATGTATTTAAACATTTAATAAAATATAATGGATTATTTCTGTCACTACTTTTTATAAAATTTTGTAATTGAACTTTTTCTTTTTCTTCTAAAGGTTTATTTTTCCAAATATTATCAACTAAATTTTTAATTGTTTCTAAATTTTTTAATATATTATTATCAATATTTTCTGCTGGTTTATATTTTATTTCTTCACAATTTGATAAAAAATTTTTTATATTTTGAATTATTTTATTTTTATTTATATATTTTTCATCAATTGTAAATAAATCATTTTTATGTTCTTTTATTAAATCTTTTATATTTATAGAACTTGATTTATAATTAACAAATTCAAATTTTTGATAAGGAAATTTTTTTGTAGCATTTTCTTTAATAAATTCTTTCATATCAAGATTAAAATCAATTCCTTCAAATACTTTAATACAATTATTTTGTAAATGTTCATAAATACTTTGTTCCATTTTAATTTTATTATTTGTAAAAGTTATAAGTGCATATTTCATACTCATAATTGGAGTTTGAAAAATACCTTCACTATCTTTTAATATTTTTTTTGTTGTTTTATTATATTCTTCTAATTCTTTATTTGCTATATTTAATATATTAATATAATCATTTTTAGTTCTTTCAACTTCTTTTAAATTATGTTTTTTTTTTTCTTCAAGTGAATTTAATAATTTTTTATTAGTATTAATATTCTCATTTGATTTAAAAAATTCTAAATCTGCAATAATTGAACTTAAATTTTTACATTTTTGTAAAAAATTTTCTTGATTATATAATAATTGTTGTAATGTTGTTTTAAATTTTTTGTCTATTTCTTCATATTTATTTAAATTTTCTCTAAAACTCTTTCTTTGAATAATAATATGACTATTAAAAGCAGCTAATATTCTATCTTCAATTAATGAATATTGTTCTTTTCTTAATTCATATTCAACATTTATATAATTAAAAAATACATTCATTGCTTTATTTACTGTTCCACTTCCTAAAAAAGTATTTTTATTATCTTCATATATATTTTTTAAACTTATTGCATATTCTCTTTCAATAGAAACAAATGTTGCTAAAATATTATACATTCTTTTAAGTATATCTTGATTTTTAATAAAGTTCTTATTTAAAATTGGAAAACCATCCCATAAATCAAGTTCAAATGACATATTTTATAGAATATTTAAATTTGTTTAATAAAACAAATTAAAAAAAAATAAAAAACAATTCTATTATTTTATTTTTTTAATTTATTTATTTTTAATTAAATGTTGACTAATTTTTTTATCTTTATATATTAATAATATATTTTTTTTTCTCATTAATATTTATTTAAACTTTAAAGCATTCATTAAGAAATTATATTATTATTTTTTAACTATTATTCATCATTTAATTTATTATCCAGTATTTAAATTTTGAAAAATTGTGTTATTTAAATCTTAATGAATAAGAGGTTTAAAAATAATTTATTATATATTATTAATTTTAAAAAAAAGTAATTTTTTTAATAATTGATTATGGGATGTTCTAGTAGTAAATCTATTGATATAAAACAAATGAGAGAAATTTATAAAATAGAAAAAATAGAAATAGAAGAAAAAAAAATTGATAAAGAAGAAAAGATAGATATAGATGTTTTAAAAGATGAACCAAAACCTCAATTTGAAAAAATGCCTGAAGAATCTGAAAAACCAAATATAAATTTTGAAGAAGAAGAAGATGAAAATTCTTCAAATTTCTAAAAAAAATATTTCATTTAATTTTAATTTTTATAAATAAATAAAAAGCATTACTAAAAAAAAATAAATAATGGATGGCGAAAATACTCATATTTTAAAAAGAGAAAATCCAGAATATAATAATGTTTCTAAAATCGCACATTTAAATATTAGTCCATCATATATAACAATAGAAAAAGTATTATTTATATTAAGAAAACATATATCAAAAAGAACAACAAATGAAATTTCTTTAATTAAATCATATATATTAAATATAAGTAAATTACCAAATAAATTTATTCAAGAACACATTCATGAATCTTCATATGAAAAAATTATAATTTTATCATCTCCTTTTGTTGAATATAAATATATAAAAGAAAAAAAAACTGTTATTTATAAAGGAAATGATGAAGCGCATTATTTATATATTGTTTTAAGAGGTTCTGTTATGATTCAAAATATTGTTAAAATTAATAAAATGATGAATGGTTATGAATATTATTTATTGTTAATTAAGTTAAAAAATCAAAAAGAATATTATTTATTGGAAAAAACAATTATTGAAAATTATTCAATTTTTCCTTTTAATAAAGAAGATATATTTGATTTAGAAAAAATTTTTTTAAAACTTTTATTATTAAAAATTGAAGATGAAAATAATCCTGATATTATTGATGATATATTAATGAAATCTAAATTAAAATATTCTGATTTTGGAATTGAAAGTTATAGAGAAAAATTAGAAAGAATAAGAAAAGAAAATATAGAAAATGAATTTAATAATAATAAACAAATAAATAATAAAGAAGTTTCTATTTTTAATGTAATTGGAGATTTTAAAAACAATTTAAAAACCATAAAACAAAATGTTGAAAGAATTCCAATTAAAAAATGTAAAAGTTATTATTTTTTTTTAATTGAATCATATAAATTAAAAGTTTTCAATTTTGAATATAAAGATTTTCAAGAATTAAAAACACATGATTATTTTGGAGATTTTGAAAATGGAAAATATACACAAAAAGCTTATACAATTTCAAATGAAGCTGATTTATTATTATTAAAAACTGAAGTTTATAAAAATTTTATTAAATCAGATATGAAAAAAATTATTGAAGATGAAGTTAATTTTTTATTGAAAAATTATTTTTTTAAAAGTATAATAAAAAGTACTTTTGATAAATTTTATTTTAGATTTTTTGAAACTGTAATTTATCAAAGAGGACAAAATATTTTTTTTGAAAATGAAAAAGTAGATTATATATATTTTATAAAAGAAGGAGAAATTAAATTAACTTCAAATAGATCTGTACTTGAGAATCATGTTTTAATAAAATTAATTGAAAAGAAAATAAATATAAAAGAAAAATATCCAAATGATATTAATTCAATTACTAATTTTCCATTATATGATATAAAAAATTCATTAAAAGTCAGAAAAGAATTTCAAATTTTTATGGTATATAATAATGATTCTTTAGGAATAGAAAGTGTTCAATTTGCTTTAAATTATTTATATAATGCTATTGTATTTAGTAAAAAAGCAAAATTATATAGAATTAATATTGAACAGTTAATGAAAATATTCAAAGATAAAAATGAAGAAGCTTCTTATGATTTTAGAGAAAATGCTCAAGAAAAATTAAAAATGTTATATAATAGATTAATAAATATTAATACTATGTTAATTACTTTAATAGAAAGAAAATATGATATAATTTTTAATAAAAATGATAAAAAAAAAACAAAATATCAAAATGATTTTAATATTAAAAATGTTAAAAATGATATAGAGAAAAATACTTCTTCAATTCTACCTAAATTATTAAAAAATAATAATAAATCAAATATAAAATTGTCAGATACAAAGCATGATGATAATTTATCATTAACAAAAAATCAATTTCATTTTAATGAATTTAAAGTTAATTATTCTTTAAATCATCGATATTTAAAAAAAAGTATTAGTGAAATAATAAATATTCCTTCTTATGAAGAAAGATTTTTAAATAAAATTAAAAAAGAAGCTAAAGAAAGTAATACAACAAGAAATACAATATATTCACAAAGAAATAATAATATGTCTGATAATAATAAAGAAATTAAAGATAATCAAAAATCATTTTATTTAACTTCTGCAAAAAAAAAAAGTTTATTAATATCATATTTATCTTCAAAAGCTTATTATGATAATCCAATATATGATACAATTTTAAATGGTAATTATAATAATTTTTCATATGATTTTTCTAAAAATATTAAAACAAATGAAAAAAAAAAATTATATTCAATATTTGATATGAAGAAAAAGAAAAAAAAAATAAAAATAAAAAAAGAAAGTTCATCATTAAATGCTTTATATATAGAAAATTTATCAAATAGAAATAATTTAAAAAAAAAAAGAAAGTAAAATAAAGATATATTATAAAAATTATATTTCAATAGTGAAAATAAAAAAGTTATAAATAGTTAATTAAATTAATTATTATACATTTAAAAATAAAAAAAAATAATAAATGTCAGAATTAATATTAGATGATTCAGAACAAACCTTTTCATTAGATAAACCTTCATTAGTATTTCATATAAATCCAATCAATAAAAAAAAAAGTATACAATCACAAGAAATTAATAATCAAATATTAAGTGAATGTAATTTAAATATTAAAAATTTATTATCAAATCCAATTGCTATAAGAATTAGAACAACACAAAGAAGTTTTTATAAAGTTAATCCTAGAAATGCTATTATTCAACCAAATTCAAGTCAACAAATTAATTTTGTTTTATATGTAAATATTCCTTTTTCTGAATTAGATATTTCACAACATAAATTTAATATTGAAGGTTTTGAAATAGAAAATTATTATAATAATTTAGAACCAAAACAAGCTTTTGAGGAAGTAATAAAAAATAAAATTAAAGTTAAAGGAAATTCTATAAAAATTAAAAGTGAATTGATTGAAGATAATAATTATGATATTAATCCTTCTTCTTCTCCCTCAACTAAAGTTAAAAAAATTAAATTAGAAGATATTGATAAAAATGAACAATTGGCAAATTTAAAAAGTGATTATCAAAATTTATTGAGTCAATATAATAGTTTAGAAGAAAAATATAATAATCTAAAAAACGCTATAGAAAAAGAAAAAAATAATGATTTTATTAATCAAGACAAAAAATTAGTTTTTGATTTACCTGTGATTGAGGAACCAAAAATATCACCAATTTTAACATATATATTTGTTTTTCTTGCAATAGTAATAGGATATAATTTAACAAAATAAATTAATTTGTTTTAATATTATTTTTATATAATATTTTATTTTAATAATATTAATTTTATATTATTTAATACAATAAGATTTCATATTGTATTAAAAATAAAAATTAACATAATAATTTTAACATTTTTATAGAATTAATTAAATAGAAATATTAGATTTAAAATAACCCATTAATTATATTAATAGATTTATGATAGTTTTAAAAAATATAATTTTTTTAAAATATAATATGAACACAATTATTAAATTAAGAAAATTTAAATAAAAAATAATAATAGATTTCTTTTTATTCACTATTTTCACTATTAAAAGGGTATTGAACTAAAGTATTTTCACCTACATAATAAATAAGTACTTTTTTATTTTCTAAAATTTGTGATTCATATTCTTCAAGAGTTTTTTTATCTTCACCAGTAATTCCAGTAAAAGCATAAGCTTGAATAATTTTATTTCCTTTAATCATAGGAATAAATTTTCTTTTAATAATTTTAAAATTTTTTTTGTGAATATCATATCCAAAAAAAATTAAAGCTTTTGAATTATTTATTGTAAATATAAATTTATCCATTAATGATTCAGCAATATCAAAATTACCTAAATAAAAAGCAGATAAAGTTTCACTTTGGATTTTTTTAATTATTGATTCACATGTTTCAGGTGAAATGACTAAACTTCCATAATCATAATTAAATTGAATAAAAAGACCTTTTATACTTCTATTATTTCTAATTGAAAATATTAATTTATTAAATAATTTATGATTTAAAATATTAAAATTAAAATCTTCTAATTGTTTTTCATCTTTATCAATTGGATTTATTATTATTGTTACTATTTGAATTGTTTTAACAAATTGTAATATTTCTGCCAATTCAAAAAGTAAAAGAGTATCTTCTAAAAGAACTGAATTTAAAATTATTGATAAAATTTCTGGTTTAAAATCATTATTATATTTTATATTTCTATTAATTCCTAAAATAATTAATGATTCTAAATCTTTTAAATTCTTATTTGTTAAGTCATATATTAAAGTTTTCATTTTTTGAGGGAAAATTTTTTCAAATGATTTTAAAACTTCTTTAGCTTTATTAATTTTAACTGAATCTTTATTTAAGTATTTTTTAAATAATTTTGGTAATTCATGAAATAAATCATAATTTTCAATAATCATATAATCTTTTAATATTTTTTCTGTACATAAATCATACATTACATCTTCATAATCAAATTTTTTTAAACCTAAATTTAATTTATTAATTTCATTTTTATAAGAATTATATGATTTTCTAACTTTAATTCCAATTTGATTGATATCTCCATGATTTATATCATCTAGTGTATTTTGTGCATAAGTTCCTATTATAGTGCCTAATTTTTCATGTAGATATTTATATTTTTCATAATTTCCTTTAAATGTATCTGGAAAAGTTTTTTTCTTTTTATCAGTTGGTAATATTGATGATATGATAGGAGTTGAGTTTCCCATTATTTTATTTTATTATTATTTTAAAAAAATAATGTATTATATATAATAAATAATTTTTAATAATATCAAATAATTGCATTTTTAAATTTTATATTTTTAAATTTTATATAATCAAATTATAATTTCATTATTTATTCATTTATAAACATTTAGAAATTTATTATATTAATATTAAAAATCATCTATAAATTTTTTTTCTTTCAAATATTCTTCTTCATAAGAAATATTTTCATATTCATATCCAGCGATTGAATTCATATATTGACTAATAGACATATTGCAAATAGAAATCATAGAAACATTATTATTAGCACTAGTATCAATATAACTATCAGGAATATAAGGTGCTTTAATACTATAATTTAAAAATTGATCAAAATCAAACTCATGAAAAAAAGGATGACTTCTCAATAATTGAAAATTACAAACTCTATGCATTAAATTTTTACTTAAAATAATTTTAAAAAAAGAATTAATTTCATTGAATTTAGGATCATAAGGCAAACTCAATTTTTTATTCAAAATTTCATAATAAATATCCATAGCTTCTTTTGCACCTTGTCCAAAAGGAACATAACCATAAAATAATTCAAACATAGTAATTCCCAAACTCCAATAATCAGCACTGAATGAATAACCTTTTCCAATAATAATTTCAGGTGCTAAATAATGAGGAGTACCACAAATTGTATTAGTTGAATCAATATCTTTTAATTCTTTAGCAACTCCAAAATCAATTACTTTTAAATAACCATTTTTATCTAACATACAATTATCTGGTTTTATATCTCTATGAATTATTCTCTTATTATGTAAGTAATTTATTACTATTAATAATATTGCTCCATAAAATGCTGTTATACTTATATTTTTTGTTGAATTTTTTTTACGTTTTTCTATATAAGTTTTTAATGTTATTCCATCTATGTATTCTAATAAAAAAAATAAATATTCATTGTTTTTTAATGTTTTTACTAATTTTAATATGAAAGGATGATCTATTTGTAACATTATTTTTTTTTCGTTGTAATAATATCTCATTAAATTTTTATTCATTAATATACTTTTTATTTTTGCAAATTTAATCGCATAAAAATGCTTTTGATTATGTACTAAAAATACTTTTCCAAATTTACCATTTCCTAAAACTTTAACAAAAAATAAATCTGAAAGAACTATATTTACATCATTTAAATAATATAAATTTTTTATTTGATTAATTAAAGATGAATTAAGTAAACCAAAATCTTCTTTATTAATAACATAACATTCAGAATTTCCATATGAAACAACAGAAAATAATCTAATTTCTCCTGTAATGCCTGGAATTTCTCCAAAACAATTTCCTTCTTCTAATTCTCTAATAAATTTTTTTTTTTGATACATTCTAACTTTCCCAGTTTTAATAATATAATATTTACAAGCAATTTCTCCTTCTTTTGATATTAAATCACTATCTTTATATGATTCTTTAGAAACTACTTTTGCTAATTCTAAAAATTGAGTTTCTTTTAAATCAGAAAGTATTTGTACTCTTTTTAAATTTTCTACTGTTTCACATAAATCTAAATTATTATTTCTATCATTTTCACTTGCTTTTACTATTTCTTCCCATGATGCTTCTAATATTAATGATTCTTCTACACTTATAATATTTGCATCTAAATTATTTCTATTATCTATTATAGAATCTCCAAATATCATTTCATTTTTTGCTAATATTTCATTTTTATTTTCTTTTTTTAATTGACCTGATACTATTATACATATTTTTTTATTTTTTAATGAATCTTTTACAAAAACAATATCATTTGTTTCATAATATCTTAATTTGAAAATATTAAAAAAATAATCATAATTTTGAATAAATAATTTACTCATATTATCTGATTGTTGTAAAGTATTCAAAAATAAATTATATAACATATCTTTAATTCCTAATTCTTTAACAGCTTTAAATGGTATTTCATAAATAATAACTTGACTACTTTCAACACTATAAGTATAATAAGAAGGAATTTTCATAATTAAACCAATATGTCCAAAATAATCATTTTTTTCTAATTTTTTAATTTTTTTAAATTTTCTAGTAACTCTAACAAGACCTTCTTTAATTAAATATATTCTTTCAATAGGTTCACTTTCATTAATAATAATAGAATTAGTAGAATAAACTTCAGGAACCATATTTTTTGCAACAGAATACAATTTTGAATTATCCATATATTTAAATAAAGGAACTGTTTTTAATATATCAATTTTTTCATTAACACTCTTTAATAACATATAATTTTGTGCATTTCTATAAAATTCTCCTGAACAACATAATAATTTAGTATTAACTAAAGCTTGAGCAGTTTCAAATCTATATGAAAATTCTTCAAAACATTCTATTCCAAAAAAATTTTCTTTTTTTAATATTTTTTCTGTTTTATTTTTTTCTGAAATTAATTGAATTTTTCCTTTTTCAATTATATAAAATAATTTTGCTTCATCATTTTCTTCAAATATAATTCTTCCTTCATCAAATTCTATACTAAAGAAACCAATTGCAAATTCAGTTATTGTTTCTAAATCAAATTCTTCTGTGAAACCATTTGATATTAAAACTTTTTTTATAAATTCAATTTGGGATTCTTCTAAATTTTGAGATATTTTAAATCCTGGTTGAGATGTTGTTGTTTGAATATTTGGTTGAATATTATCTATGTTATTATCATTATTATCATTATTATCAATATTTTCATTATTTTCATTATTATTATTTGCATTTATATTATTTTTATCTTCATTTATTTTTATTTTATTATTTAAATCTAATATTTCATTATTTTCATTATTATTATTATTGAAATTTTCTTCAATTACTTCATTATTTATTTCAATTATATCATTTGGATTATCTTTTCTTATTGTATTGTAATCTGTTGTTTTTGATGCTAATGTTTTAACTTTCATTTGCTTTGATAATTTCTTTTGATTTAATTCAACATTATAAAATATTTCATCTATATTATCTAATTTAATAGTTTTCTCTGTTTTTGCACAAGTATTTGTTCTAACTGGTTTAAATTTTATTCTTATTGATTTTCTTTTCTATCTAAAATAACATAAATATATTACTTACATTTTCTTCTCTATCTTTTCTAACTATCTCTTGAATTGTTAAATTATTATCATTTTCTCCAACTATTATTGAATTTGTTCTATCTTTGTAATAACAAATATGATTATTTAGCATTGCACAATTTCCCATTTTTACTTTTTGTTTTTAATAATAAATATATAAGATTATAAAAAAATTTTTAAAATTAATTTGGATTAAAACATTTTAAAAATTTAATCTTTAAATGAATGAATCTAAAGTTTAAAAAAATATTAATAAATAATACTGTGTTTTTTTATTTAATTAAAAATATAAATACATATGATAATTTTCTATTAAATAAGAAAAGATTTGATGAAAAAGAATTCAAAAATAAAAATAGAAAAAAAAATGAAATTAAAGATATGATATTTCCAATTTAAGAATTTAATTATATCTCAAAAATATATATTATAAAAAATATAAAAATTATAAATGAATTAATTTCCTTTATATTAAAAATATTTTTTATATTTTTATTTTTTATTTATAATGGTAAAAATTTTATTATTTAAAAAAACCAAAAAAAAAATAAAATAAAATAAAATAAATCTATTAAGTGCATTTTTATTTTTCGGTTTTCATATACCTTATTGAAAGTTTTGCTAGTTTTTCAAAAGGTAAATTAGAAACATGTTTTAAAGAAATCCCAATTTTATTAATTCCATTAAATTTTAATCTTTTATTAATTGTATTAAATTCATTTTTTAATTTATTTTTTAATAAATTATTTGAACTATTATTTCTTTTTGTAGAATATAGAAAATTATTTGAATTTATCAAATTATTATTTTTTGGATATTGAATAGGAGAATTATTAATTTGATTTTGTTGTTCATTAAAGCATATTTTTTGACAATATATCTTTTTACTATTTAAAAATGAATTTTTATATTTTCTCTCATCCATAGTTGAAGACATAGTTTGCATATCTTCTTCTGAAGAATTATTTCCACTATTAGAATTATTAATTTCAATGAATTCATATTGAATTATATTTTCAATTTGCTCAATGTGTTTTAAATCAAAGTATTTATTATAATAATTGGTATTATAAATTCCAGTAATATGTCTACTATATTTATAAATTGAAATAGCAATTGAAAATGGATTATAATTAATAAATGACTCATTTTCAATAAAAGAATATAATATTGATTTACAAGTATATAATATTTTAGGATTAGAATCATATAAAATCATATTTAAAAAATCAAATACTGTTAAGAATATTAAATTATAATCTAATAAGTACATACAACGAGCTTCGAAATTTGTAAAATTTAAAAATTCATTTTTAATCAATTTTTTAATTATTAATTCGATTATATCATAATTACCTAAAAATTTAAGAGCTATTATAAGTGATGTTAATATGAGCATTTTTCTATTTGATTCATTTTTAATTGATATTCTATTCTTTGAACAAATTATATCTAAATATAAAACACTGAGATAAAATATATCTAAATGATTTTCGAAATTTGGAATTAATGATGAGAAAATCTTTTTTAAATATTGTATCATATCTTTTCTGAAGTTCAAATAATTTTGTTTATTTGAAAAAGAAATAAAATTACCTTCATTCAAAATAAGTGAATTTGAAACTATAGAACGAACTTCAGAATTTGAAAAACTATCCATTTTTTTTCTGTTTAAAATTAAATTAATTATTATTATGAATAAATAATAAGATAAAATTTAAAAATAAATTAAAATTTATGAATTGAAATAACATAAATAATAACATAAATTTAATAAATTGTTAATTTAAAATAAAATACAAAATTAATTATAATTTTTCTAATCATTTGTATAATCATTAAAACTTATAGAATCTATTGATTGATTAGATAAAAATATAATACTATTATTATTATTATCATTTAAATAATTATTTTCATTACCATTACTATTCTCATCATCATTAAAATCAGTTATTATAGTTTTATCATTTATTTTATTAAATTTACCTTCAATTGGAATATCATTTTCAAATATTCCTTTAAATTCCCATTTCTTATTAAAATTTTTAATAATTCCTTCTCCATTTTTTTTATTGTTTTTCCATTCACCATTATAACATATTCCATCATTATATTTATATGTTCCTATTCCTTCTCTTTTTCCATTTATAAAATTACCAAAATAATATTCGTTATTAGGATAGAAATAATATCCAAATCCATTTGGTATAAATTTTTCATTTATTTCTCCTTTATAATATTCATTTAAAGAATATTGGATTTTTACTATTTGATTAGAGAAATTATTTGAAAATGATGATAATTGAGAAAATGTATTTGATAAAGTATATATTCTATTATTTCTTAATGCTGATGAAAAATTAGAAATATTTTGTTCATTTGTTGGGTCTATTATTTGTGATGAAAAAGAATTTAATGATGAATTATATTTTAAATGTTCTTGTGACATTTAAAATAAATATTAAGTAAAATAAATTTAAACAAATAATAAAACAAATATTTTTTCACTTAAACAAAAAAAAAATAAAAATAACATATATTCAAAATAAATAAATTTTAATCAATAAAAATAATATAAAAAAAAAAATAACCTTAAATGAATAATTTAATTATATTAAAAACCAAATATCCACAAAAATAACCATTTAAAAAAATGAGTAAAATCGGAGCACCAAAACTAAAAGCCTACATAAAAGAATGTTTAACAAATCGTAAAGAACGTAAATTCAAAGAGACAATAGATCTTCAAATAGGATTAAAAGACTACGATCCAAATAAAGACAAGCGTTTCGCAGGAACAGTAAAACTTCCTCATATAGCTCGTCCACATTTAAAAGTATGTGTAATAGCTGATGCAGCACATATAGATAAATGTAAAAAAATAGGAATTGATTATATTGATGCTGATACTTTAAAAAAAAGAATAGATCCAAATGATAAAAAAGGAAAAGAATTAAAAAAATGGGCTGGTAAATATAAAATTTTATTTGTCTCTGAAAGTTTAGTCAGACAATTACCTAAATTAGGTGGTCCTTTACTTACTAGATGGGGAAAATTTCCTATTGTTATTAAAGGAGATGATGATGTTAAAACTAAAATTGATGAAAATTTAGCTTCTGTTAAATTCCAGTTAAAAAAAGTTTTATGTTTAGGTTGTGCTATTGGAAATGTTGATATGACTGAAGATCAAATTAGACAAAATTTAACTCTTGCTATTAATTATCTTGTTTCTTTACTTAAGAAAGGATGGAATAATATTAAATCACTTAATATTAGAACCACTATGGGAAAACCTGTTAAGATTTTTTAAAGATGGGAGCTTGCTTTTTTTTTTACTATTTATATAATACGAAATAAAATAAACTTTTATTGATTTATTTTTTTTTACTTTTTTATTTTTTATTATTTTTTAATTGTTAGTTTGAGGAGATGGGTTTTTTTTCCTATCGTTAGTTACTCATTCTAATGATTATTTCTTTTTAAAAATTTTTTTATGAAAATATTGGATTTTAGATATTTTGTATCTTTATGAAAAAAAATTATTAATTTTTTTAGAAAATAATTAAGAAAAATGAGTAAAATTGAATATAAAAAAGGAAAAATTAGTGTTTATAATGAATTTATTTGAAATAAGAGTAATGAAGTTTTAGATTAGTAAAAAATTAGAAAATATATCATAAAAATGTATAATTTACTTATTTAATAAAAATAATATATTTATATGAAATAAATTTATTATTCCTCTTTTGATGGATATTTTTTATATATCATTTTTAAATTTGTTGTTATAATTTTATATTTTTTGGATAAATTTTCCTCTTTTGATAAATTTTCATTATTTAATATTGAGAATATTTTATCAATTCCTTTTTTATTTTTATCTTTTTCAATTAATTTTCTTATATTTTCAAAAAAACCTTCATATAATCCCAATTCAAGACCCTTTTGAACTCCATCTCTAAATCCATCATTATATGAATCTTGTTTACTTCTTTCAATACCATCCTTGACTCCAATTTCATAATATTCTTTCTTTAATTTATTTTCTTCTTCATTTAACATTTAAAAATTAATAATATTTAATAAAAATATTAAAATTAATATTTCTTATTTTAAATAAATAAAAATAATATTAATATTATAAAAAGAATTATTTATAATTTTACTAAAATTTTATTGATTAATAATTATATGCAATTTTAATTTTTATATATTAAGTTTTAATTAAAAATATATTTATATATTTGATTTATTCATTTAATAGTTCATTTAAAACTTACTTTTTCTTTTAAAGATTCTAATATATTATTTATTTCTTCAGTTTTTCTTTTGAAATCTTCAATTTCATTTGATATCTCAATAAATAATTTATTTAATTCATTTCCATTATTTTTATCACTTAATATAAATTTATCAATAAAAATAGGATAATCTACAATCATATTTAATATTTTATATATCTTATTCATATATTTTTGATCATTTAAACCAAGGAAATTATAAATATCATTAATAAATCTTTGATGTGAATTAATTGCTTGATCAATTGAATTAATATTAGATAAAGTAATTTCAAATTTATTTATAAATTTATCAATAACAAAATGAAAAACATAAAATTCTAATGAAGTTGCAAAATCCATAATAAACAACCTATAACTAATTAAATACTTAGTAAATATTTTTTGATTAGGAAAATCAAAAAAGATTTTTTTTAATTTTTTATCCAAAGAAATATCTCTTACTAAAATAAAACTTCTTTTCAACTTTACAATAAAATTAAAAACATTATTATAATTTCTCATAATATCATCATCAAATAAAATACTGGAAGGAAGAGGTGCTTTATAAATTAAATTAATTAAATCTTCATTTGAATGATGTATAAAACTTTTAACACCATTAAATGAAATATGAATATTTTCAATTATTTCATTTTTAAATTGATATAAATCTGAACCTAATGTACTTGCTAATTCATTAATTAAACTTTTTAAAAAAAAATTATTTTCCATTGTTAATGTATTTTCTGATTTTACTTTATTGAATATAAAATTATTTAATTCTATTATGAATTTATTCATACTGAATCCTGCTTTAAATAAATATATAAAAAATACTAAATCAAATTTTAATTTTACATTTAATCTATCAAATAATACATTTAAAAATTTAGAATTCATTATTTTATTCATTTCGTTTATTTTATTTAAAAATAGATGATTAATAATAATATTAATATTATAAATTCGAAATGAATCTTTATTTTTTGATTTTGAAATTTCGTTTATTGTATTATAAATATTATTTACTTCTTTATTTGTATTGTCTTTTGAAAAAGGATTTATTTCATTTAATGAATTTTTATTTTGAATAATTTGATTATTTTTTATTTTTGATAAATCTTCCATATCAATATCAATTTCATTATCATTTATTAATTGATTTATATTATTTGTATCTTGTAAAAAATTTATTAATTCTTCTTTTTTTTCTTCTTCAATTTTTTCCTCTTTTGCAAACTTTAAATCCTTTAATTCTTTTCCATTTTCTAATATTTCTAATTTTCTTATTTTTAAATTTTCATTTAATAAATTTAATTCATTAAAAGAATCATCTTTTTTTATTTGTTTTTTATTAAAATATTCGTTAATCACATCAATATTATTATTATCATTAAAAAATAACTCCTTATTAAACTCATCTGAATAATTAATAACATTTAAATTTTTAATAAGAAAAGTAATTTTTCCAGTTTCTAAAATTTTAAAATGAATATTATTTAACATGAATGGAAGAGGAACACATGCTACTTCTTTATTATTTAATGGAAAAGATTTAATTTTAAAACATTCAATCCAATTTATTATCTTAAATTTTTCATTATAATTAAAAATTATCTTTTTATAATCTTTTTTAGTAAAAATATGATCAATAAAAAATTCATTATAAACATCAAGTAAATTTCCATTTATTATAAATTCATATATAAATTTGACATATACTTCCATTATATATATAAAAATTTCTGAATATAATTCATTTTCATAATTTGATCTTTTATACATCATATCAATTATATATTTATCAAGTAAACAATTTGTTATTTTTTTTTCTTCTTTTATATTTTCCTTTGCAGAAATTATATATTTTGATAAAAATGAAAAATATTCTTCAATAGGATTAATATTTTCTTGGTAAAAAATTAAAAATCTAATAATTGTAAATTTATATTTTTTAAATAGTAAATATTGTATATATTCATTACTGCTATTTATTAAGTTATTTAGAAAGTGAAATTTTGATTTTGATGTTATAAATAAGATATTATCAATTTTTTTATTTTCAATTTTCCCTTTTTGATAATAAAGTACTTTCATAAATTGGTCAATTATTTCATCTCTTATTTTATTAAATTCTCTAAATAAAAATACAATTTTTTGGGTTATAATTGTATTTATATTATATTTTCCAAATATCTTTTCTATATTCCTGATAAACATATTTTTTTTCCTCATTATTTGGAATTGTGTTAATATATTAATCATTAATTCTTTAGGCATATCAATTGGAGAATATTTTTCAAATTTTTCTATAAAAAAATTTTCATTATTAATATCTTCTTCTAAAAAATGAGAAAATAAATGAAGTATATCATTTAATATAAAATCATTATCAATATAAACTAAATTTTGTGACAAATCTCTATTTAATCTTTGATTTAACTTTAATAAATGCTCAAAAAAAATTGAAGGCATTTTATTAAAATAATCTTTATTAATAAAAAGTTTTTGATATGAATCAAATAAATATTTAATATCATTTTTATTATTTATATTCAAGTATTTTGGAACAATTTCTTTTTTATTATTAATTTGAATATTTTGAACTTGATTATTTTCAATTTGATTTTTTTCTTCTTCATTTTCATTATTTTTAATTTCTTCTTCTTCTTCATCTTCAGTCCAACTTGGAGTTTTTTCTTTATAATCCACTTCTGGTATATCAACAGTTCTTTCTATTTCAATAATATATTTTGATTTTTCTTCTTCTTCATCAAACATTTAAAAAAATTTAAAAAAAATAAATAATTAATACAATTAAATATTAAAATACAATTTATTATATATTCAATTATCAAATAAAATGTCATTTAACACAATAAAACAAAATGATCCTCAAATTAATAATGAATATTTATTAGAAATGTATCACAATTTATTAAATGAAGAAAAAGAATTAAAAAATTTATTTGGTTATATGGAAAATCAACCAGATATAAATGAGAAAATGAGAGCAATGTTAATAGATTGGATAATTGATGTTCATTTTAAATTCAAATTAAAATCAGATACTTTATTTTTAACAGTTTGGTTAATTGATAGATATTTATCAGAAAAACAAATGAAAAGAGGAAGACTTCAATTATTAGGAGTAACTTCAATGCTTATTTCTTGTAAATATGAAGAAATTTATTCACCTGAAGTTTTTGATTTTGTTTATATTACTGAAAGTTCTTATGAAAAGAAAGATATTATTAATTTAGAATTTGAAATGTTAAAAATGTTAGAATTTAATGTTACTATTCCAACTTCTAATAATTTTTATGAAATAATATCATCACTTTTAAATTTTAATACACAGGAATTTTATTTAGGGAAATATTTATTAGAAATGTTTCTTTTAGATTATAGAAGTTTAAAATATAAACCAAGTGAAATCGCAAATACAGTTTGTTATATAATCTTTAAATATAGAAATAATAATGATATTTCTTTATTAGATGAAGGTGCAAATGATTTTATTATTAATTATAGAAATAATGCAATGGCTTATAGACAATGTTATGGTGATATTTCTTTTCTTCTTGAAAATTTAGAATCAACTCAATTATTATCAGTTAAAAAAAAATATATGACATCAGGTTGTCATAGAGTAGGAAGAGTAAAGAAAATTTATATTGAAAATTCAAACAAATATAAAATCTAAAATAAATAAATAATTATAATTTGAAATTTTATTTAATAAAAAATGTAAATATATAATAACAAATTATTTATATGAAAATTATTTAATTTTTTTTTTCAATTTTTTCTTCAATATTATCATCTTTCCATTTACCTTCAATTTCAATACCATCACAAAAAATATATTTTCCAATACCATTTTTTTTATCATTTAACCATTCACCATTATACTCATCTCCATTAGAATAAATATATTTCCCTTTACCATTAAATAATCCATTTTCAAATGAACCAATATAACAATCTCCATTTAAAAATATAAATTTTCCTTCTTTCATATCACCATTCAAAAATTCTCCATCAAATATTGAACCATCATTATAAGTAAAAATACCTTTTCCATTTTTTTTTCCTTTTTTCCATTCACCATTATAAATATCACCATTAATATATTTATATATTCCTTTTCCATTAAATAAACCTTCTGAAAATTCACCTTTGTAATTTTCTCCATTTGAAAAAATATATTCTCCATTACCATGTTTTTTATTATTTAATACTTCTCCATGATATGAATCACCATTTCCAAATTGAATATTTATATGAATTAAATTAGTGTTTTGATTTATTGAATTATCATCTGATATTGACATTTAAATTAATTTTTTTTTTTGCTTAAAAATATTTTTTTTATGTTTTTTGTTTGAGTAATTTAAAGGTAATAAATGTATTTTTTTATAAATTTTTAAACATAAATATGTCGTTGAGAAAAGATGTTGAAGCTAATCAGAAATTTTCTATAGTAATACAAACTTATAATCATGTTGTTAAAGAAATAGATGTTTTTCCAGAAATGAAAATTGGTGAATTGAAAAGTTTAATTGAAGAAAAATTTATGGTTAAAAAAGAATATCAAGAATTATTATATTTAGTTTATAAATTAAATGATGATGAAAAACAATTAAAAGATTATTATTTTAGACCAAAAGGAATTGTATTTTTAAGAGGATTTTATTTCCCCATAATTTTTGTTGATTATTATGAAAAAAAGAATAAAAATGTTTTATCAATTAATATTGCTGAACAAATTCAATATATTAGAGATGAGATTATAAATAGATTAAATCTTGAAAAAGATTTTAAATATCAATTAATTTTTAATGGGAAAATTTTAGAAGATGAAAATTATTTAATTGATTATAACATACAGAAAATGCAAACAATTTATTTTAAGTAAAAATACTATCTATAAATCAAATAAGAAAAAATCTACTATGAAAAAAAAAACATAAAAAACCAAATTTTAAACACCAAAATTAAAAAATAAATAATAATAATAAAAAATTCTTATTAATTAAAAAACCAAAAAAAAAATTATTTTTTTTCCTCTTCATTTTTATTTTTCTTTCAAAGGAAATTTTTTAATAAATTCATCTAAAGCTTCATTAAAAACATCATTAACATTATCTCCACTTAAAGCACTAACTTCTCTATATTGTAAACCTAATTTTTCAACAATTTCTTTAGCTTCTTCAGTTTTAATAACTCTTTTATCATTTAAATCAATTTTATTTCCAATAACATATTTCAAACAATTTTTTTCTGCATTTTCAAAAGCTTTTGAAATATTTTCTTTAAATTCTTTTACATTTTCTTCATTTGAAACATCAAAAACATACATTACAATTTTTGTTGCTTTTAAATATTCTTTTGAACCTTTTTCATTTTCATCTTTTGGTCTAAACACTTTAACATTATATTTTTTACCGTCTTTATTAATCATTTTAAACATAAAGTCTATTTGAAATGTTGGTACTTCTTCTCTTTTAAATGCGTTTTGACTAAAACGAAATACTAAACTTTTTTTTCCTGCACCAATTGGACCAAATAATTTTATTTTTACTATTCTTGGTTTTACTGGAGCTGGTTCTGGTTCCATTTAATATATTTTATATTTTATATTTTATTTTCATATTTTATAATTTTTTTTATTTTTTTTGATTGTTTTAAATATTATTTTTCTCTTTTTTTATTTCTTTATTTATATTCAAATGATTTTTGAAAATAAATAAATATGAGAATAATTATTACTAATGAAGGAGTAAAGGAAATTTCAACAATATCAAAAAATTCTAGTTCAAATTCTCTATTGACAACAAAATTTTATAATCCTTTAAATTATAATATTAATAATGATAAAAGTAGAGATTTAATGAAATCAAATTCTTCTTCATTAATATTTTCATATCAACATTTACCAAAAATAAATCAAATAAATATATTAAATAATCAAAATGAAAAATCTAATTTTTTATCAAGTTATAATTTATCTGAAATTAATGCTCCATTAATTCAAATTAAAACTCATAAATTACAAATTCCACAAGAACAAAATGATTTATATGATAATGATAAATGTAATGATTCATTTATCGTTAAACAAACAAATGATATTTTATTAAATATTTCAAATAAAAATGATTTAACCAATAATAATAATTCATCTTTTATAAAACAAAATTTTACTCTTGGTGAAATAATAAATGAAAATTGTTTTCAAAAATTAAAAAAGAAATTAATAAAAGAACAAATAGTTAATCAAAATAACAAAAAAATTAATGAAAGTGATTATAGAAAATATAATGATTCAAATAAAGTTTTTAAAGAAATTGAAAAAGGAAAATCTACAAAAATTAGTGTTAATAATAATAGTTTAATTGAATATTTATATAATAAAAAAACAATTTCTGAAACTTTAATTAATAATTTATCAAATTGTAAAGAAGGAAGATTAAATAAAATAAATAAAATTTGTCAAAAATATATTATTGGGCAAGAAAAAGAAAAATTAATATTAGAAAAATCAAAAGAGAAAATAAAATTAGATAAAATAAGAGAAGAAGAAGAATGTAAAAAGGATTTAGAGTTATTGAAACTATCAGTAGATAAAGAAACAAAAACTATAAATAATTTTCAATTTAAGCTATTAAAATCAAATAGAAATCGTTTTTCAGGGATTTTTAATCAATTCAAAAAAAAATATTGGTTAAATAATAATAATTTTCAAAGATATTTTAGGACAAAAAAATCTTTTAAAAAAATTGATTATAATGAATTAAGTTATCAAAGTTTTATTTCAATTGCACCTTATAAAAAAAGTTCTTCAGTTGATATGTTAAAACCAAACGAAAACAATATTATGAATAAATAATAGTATACTAAATTATTTAAAAAATAAATAAATTAAATATAATATAGATATTTTAAAAAATTTATTATAAAAAATAATATGTCTATATATAATAATGATATTAGTATTATTTTTTATAAATAATAAAATAAAATAATAAATAAAATATTAAATAATCCATTTAAAAAATGCAAATATAGGAATATAATTGAAAAATATTTAACTCTATTTAATAGTGACATTCAAAAATTAGCTCTCAAATTAATTAAAAAATATTCAAATCTAATTTTTATTATTCCTATTAAAGAGTTTTAGAAAAAAGAAAATCAAATTAAAGAGTAAAATTTTTTACTAAGTTTTAAAAATAAAATATAAAAACATAATAAATTAAATTCAAATTAATTTAATAATTTTATGGTAGATTTTGATGAAGAAAAAATAAAGCCATTAGATACAGTAAATGATTTTCCACATGTTGGTTTATTATATTTTGAAAACAGTGGAGAAAATTTACTTCGTTTTTACTTAGAAAACATATTTAAAATCCAAACAGACACAAATATAATATCTCCATCACCAAATAAAATATATCCAAAAAGAAACCAAGATTTAAACTTAAGTTGGATAATAGCAAGTGATTATCCAACAAGAGCAAAATATGAATATGAACAAGTAGAAATATTAATAGGAATAATATTAGTAAGAAATCCAATAGAAGTTATAATGTCTCTTTTATTAAGAGACTCATTTTTTTTAGAAGAAGCTTTAGATAAAGCAGATGAATATATTAATAATTGGAAATACTTTTATAAATATTGGAAAAAAGCACCAATTCCTTGTTATGTTGTTAAATATGAAGAATTATTAGAACAACCTGAATTAATTTTAAAAGATTTATGTCGATTTATTCTTGGGATTAAAACAATTGAAGATACTAAATTAGATGATTCTATACAAAAAACTTTAATGATTCCTATTGAAGATAAATATTATGCTTTTGATGTTACTACTAAACAAAGTGTTAATTTAAGTGATAATATTTTATCTCAATTTCAAGAAAAGTTTAATATTGTTAGAGGATTAATGAAAAAATTTAATTATGCAGGGTATTTAAAAGAAGAAAAGGATTTTCAAAGTTTTGATAGTTTTTATAAAAAAAATGAAGATAATGATGAAGAAAATTTTGAAAATAATTTCCAAATACCTCAAACTTTAACAAAAATGGAAATTAAAAAATCGACAAATTGGATAAATGAATTTAATAATGGAAATATAATTAAAAGTGTTGAATTACATGAATCAATTTCTAATAATATGTTAATATCATCATATTTCACAATTAGATTATCATAATTAATTATAAAACTGAAATATAATAATAATTTATATTACATCTAATTTAAATTATTAAAAAATAAAAAATAATAAATCCAATAAAATTATATATTTAAAATAAAAAAATCCAAAAAAATATAAAAATAAAAGAATGGGTTTAGG
>JAEEGK010003860.1_pt1 | contig 37032 bp, 30 predicted proteins | sample 8958771 | NCBI WGS metagenome assembly JAEEGK01 (sample SAMN16246547, study PRJNA631951) | gut metagenome | biome: gut microbiome; feature: rumen; material: SC-attached | host: Bos | place: Iran: Karaj | collected 2018-10 | reverse complement strand
CTTCGGAGGATGCTCGAAGGTCAACCGATGGAGCAGCGAGAGCAGAGCGATGCGTGCATCAGCTCTGCCGAGTCGCGACAGAGGAAGACCGAAGGTCAACACGAGATTGTGGGCGTATGTGCCAGCAATGCCGAGGTGAAGGGGTTCTTTGCCGAAGGTGCGCACCACGAGGTGGACCTCATTCTGAGCGACATCCAGTTGGGCGACGGTCTCAGCTTCGAGTCACTCCGCACGGTGCCCGAAGCCATCCCCGTTATCTTCACCACGGCTTTCGACCATTATGCCATACAGGCCTTCCGCTTCAACAGCATCGACTACTTGCTGAAGCCCATCGACAGCGAGGAACTGCACGCCGCCTTGGCGAAGGTAAAGCAAGAATTCCCCTCTCGCATGGGAGGGGGTGGGGGTAAGTATTCCACCACCGATGCCATCGCCCAACTGCTTGAATCAGTCAAAAGCCAGACCATCCGCTATCGCGAACGCTTCCTCATTCCCTATAGTGCTGACGAGTTCCTGATTATCCCCGTCAGCGACGTGAGTCATATCACCATCCGTGATGGCGTGGTGCGCCTCTGCACTTTAGAAGGCAAGCACCACACGCTGAACATGACCCTCGAAGAAGTAGAGAATCAACTCGATCCCCAGCGCTTTATGCGCGTGAATCGTCAGTTCATCATCAGCGCTGCCGCCGTCCAGAAGCTCTCCACCTATTTCCTCGGCAAGATACGCATCCACATGGCCGCTGCCCCCGACGAGGAAATCATCGTCAGCAAAGATAAAGTCGCCACCGTCAAACGTTGGCTCGATTCATAAAATGTGAGAATATGAGTAAGAAAAACGTGACATTAATGCCATTGGAACCTGATGACCGTGAACAGTTCATCACGGACAATCAGGAGGCGTTTCGGTATGGAGCGATGGAAGAGTTTGGACTTAGGGATGACCATTGCGAAGAGGATGGGGAGATTATATCGCGTCAAACTATCTCAGACTCTATCGATGCTGAAAACGCGGAAGCCTATCGCATTGTCTGTGATGGCAAGAACGTGGGTGGCGCAGTCATTCATATTGATAACGAAACCTATACAGGCCACTTGGATTTGCTTTTTGTTTCACCCAATGTTCACAGCCAAGGCATTGGTTTCGCAGCATGGCAAGCCATCGAGCTAATGCATCCAGAGATTAAAGTTTGGGAAACCGTAACCCCTTACTTCGAGAAACGCAATATCCATTTCTACGTGAATCGCTGCGGATTTCACATTATCGAATTCTACAACAACCACCATCCCGATCCCCATGACCCCGAAGGTAGCTCAGAAGACCAAGACGGTATGTTCCGCTTTCAGAAAGTGATAGAATCCACGTCAGGAAAGCCAGACAATCAGCATGAGAAACGATATCATCAAAACAGTCCTGACTGATGGCGAATATTATTTTCGGAATAGAACATGCATCTACGCATCATTAACAAGAGATCCGTTAAAGGCATGGGACTTCAATCACTGGCTATATGACATACGAACCAGGCATTGCAATTTCCTAAAGTTAGACCTCGAACAATTCGTCTTTGTAGCTAAGAAACAAATGAAGGGCGACAAATACGAAGACCTGAACCTCGATTATACCAAGTTCAAGCTAAAGCACATCATCAGTCTCTCGCCCCTAAAGTTTGAGGATTTTGACGTGACGAATGAAGTAGGTATCATCAAAGAATATGGATCGGAGTGACTAACCTATATTCCTCGCTCTGCCCAATCACCTCTATCAAGGTTACGATAACCGATGGCCTCAGCAATATGCTGGCTCTGTACTTTCTCTGAACCCTCTAAGTCGGCAATCGTTCTAGCAACCTTCAAGATTCTGCTATACGCTCTGGCAGACAGACTCAGCTTCTCCATAGCCAACCGTAGCATTTCTAGACTTGCATCATCAGGTTCAGCAAATTTATGCAACATCCGCTCTGTCATTTGGGCATTGCAATGAACGTTTTTGTAGTCCTTGAAACGCTCTTCTTGGATAAGTCTCGCCTTGATAACTCGTTCACGGTGTGATGTGGACGGTTCTCCAGGCTGCATTTTGGACAGCTGAGCGAACGGAACTGCCTGAATTTCACAGTGTATGTCAATTCTATCGAGAAGAGGACCACTGATTTTCGAGAGATAACGGCTGATTTGTCCCGGTGTGCAGGTACACTTGTGTAAGGGATCGCCATAATAGCCGCAAGGACAAGGATTCATCGAGGCTACAAGCATGAAAGAGCATGGATATTCCACTGTGTAATTTGCCCTGGTTATCGTTATTTTACGGTCTTCTAAGGGCTGTCTGAGGATTTCCAAAGTAGCCCGATTGAACTCGGTTAATTCATCTAGAAAAAGGACACCATTATGGGCCAATGACACCTCCCCAGGCATCGCCTTGGAAGTTCCACCTGCTAGCCCTACTTGCGATATCGTGTGATGTGGGGCGCGGAAGGGTCGCTGACTGATGAGGCTCGTGTCGCGGTTCAGTTTGCCGGCCACGCTGTGAATCTGGGTGGTCTCGAGACTTTCGGCTAATGAGAGTGGAGGAAGAATGCTGGGCAGGCGTTTGGCGAGCATCGACTTGCCCGAGCCCGGCGGACCAATCATAATGAGGTTGTGACCACCTGCTGCGGCCACCTCCAAGGCGCGCTTGACACTCTCTTGCCCCTTCACGTCGCTGAAGTCGAGCTCGTAGTGGTTCTGCTGTTCATAGAACTCACGACGGGTGTCGATAACGGTTGGCTCGTAGCTGGTATCGCCGTTGAAGAAGCGGATGACGTCCGTCAGCGTGTCCATGCCAAAGACTTCGAGTTGGTTGACGATGGCCGCCTCGCGAATGTTCTGTCGGGGGACGATGAGGCCCTTGAACTTCTCCTGACGGGCGCGGATGGCAATAGGCAGCGCACCACGGATGGGTTGCAGGTGTCCGTCGAGTCCCAACTCACCGACCAGCATGTATTTGTCGAGCTGTTCGCTTTGTACCTTGCCATTAGCGGCCAGGATGGCAATGGCCAGCGGCAGGTCGTAGCTGGAACCTTCCTTCTTGATGTCGGCAGGCGACAGATTGACCGTGATGTCCATCGTCGGCATCTTGAACCCGTTGTTGATGAGTGCAGCCTTGATGCGGTCGTGGCTTTCCTTGACGGCGGTGTCGGCCAGTCCCGTCAGGTGGAACTGCACGCCACGCGACATGCTCACCTCGACAGTAACCGTCGTCACCTCCAGTCCGTTGACTGCTGCACAATATGTCTTTACTAGCATAGTATCTATAGTCTTTAATGTTGCAAAGATACGAATAAGAGAGCAAAAATGCAAATTTATTTGCAAAAAAATATCGGCACTGCGGAGAGCAATGCCGATATTTTTTTCGTATAGTGGACTAACGAATTAGTCAGCTACGAGTGTAAAGCGCTTGAAAGCGGTGATCTTCAGATCCTTGTCCTGCTTGGCGAGCCACTGTGCAACAGTAGCCTTGTCGCCGTCACCGAACTGGAACTCCTGGTCGACCAGGCAGCTCTCCTTCAGGAACTTCTGAACACGACCCTTGGCGATGTTCTCGATCATAGGCATCTTCAGCTGAGCCTCACCCTCGACCTTTGCCTCAGCAATGATCTTACGGGCCTCGTCAGCCTGAGCCTGTGTGAGCCAACCCTTAGCCATGTTGCTCTCGATGTGATCCTCAGAGTCAACGAGGTTGGGGTTGATGCCAGCCTTCTTAATCTTCATCTCAACGAACTTCTCGACCTGCTCCAGCTTGGTCTTCTCGAAAGAGGTCTTGTACTCCTCGTCGAGAATCTTCTGGTCAACGCTCTGTGCGTCGAGAGCTACGGGCTTCATAGCAGCCACCTGCATAGCTACGAGGTGACCCTGCTCAGCAGCGGGCTTGTTGGTCTGAACCATGGTGCACAAAGTGTGCTTGCCCATGTGGTCGTAAACTTCTACGTTGTCACCCTCGAGCGTCAGGTAGCCGTCGAGCTCCATCTTCTCACCGGTGATACCAGAACGCTGTGTAACAGCCTCCTGAGCGGTCTGACCGTTAACAGTCAGAGCCTTAACAGCCTCAATGTCGGCAGCCTTAGCAGCGATAGCAGCGTCGAGGATGCTCTGTGTCAAAGCGATGAAGTCGGCACCGTTAGCCACGAAGTCGGTCTCGCACTTCAGGGCGAGCATGGCAGCAAAGCCATCCACCTTCTTTACGAGTACACAACCATTAGATGTCTCACGGTCGCTACGCTTAGCAGCGATAGCCAGGCCACGCTCACGGAGCAGTTCCTTAGCCTTGTCGAAGTCGCCCTCAGCCTCGGTCAGAGCCTTCTTTACGTCAGCCAGACCAGCACCGGTCATTGCGCGAAGCTTCTTGATATCGTCAATTGAAATTGCCATTGTTCTAAAAACTTTTAATTTTTAATTTTGAATTTTGAATTATTCTCGCTTTGCTGCGATGTCTGAATGTTGAATTCTCAATTTTTCATTGACAATCGCCAAGGGCGACCATTCCACATTCAACATTCGTCACTCGACATTACTCAGCGGGCTCTTCAGCCTTTGCCTCCTCTGCAGCGGGAGCAACCTCCTCAGCGGGAGCCTCAGCTACGGCAGCCTCTTCAGCGGCGGGAGCAGCAGCCTTGCGGGGCTTGCGAGCCTGGCGCTTGGGCTTATCCTCAGCGTCAGCATCAGCCTGAGCCTCTTCAGCCTTCTCGTCAGCCTTCTCGACCTTACGCTCCTCGATACCCTCGTTGATGGCGGCGCAGCAAGCAGCGAGGATGATCTCTACACTGTCCTTGGCATCGTCGTTAGCGGGGATGACGAAGTCGATGTTCTTGGGATCAGAGTTGGTATCAACGATACCGAATACGGGGATACCCAGACGGTTAGCCTCGTGAACGGCGATGTTCTCCTTCAGCACGTCAACTACGAAGAGTGCGCTGGGCAGACGGGTCAGGTCAGCGATAGAACCGAGGTTCTTCTCCAGCTTGGCACGCTGACGGGTCACCTGCAGCAACTCGCGCTTTGACAGGTTTGCAAAAGTACCATCCACCATCAGTTTGTCGATGTTCGCCATTTTCTTAACGGCCTTGCGGATAGTCGGGAAGTTGGTCAACATACCGCCCGGCCAGCGCTCTGTAACGTAAGGCATACCAACGCTCTGAGCCTTCTCGGCGATGATTTCCTTAGTCTGTTTTTTAGTAGCGACGAACAGCACTTTCTTGCCGCTCTTGGCAATCTGCTTGAGTGCGTCAGCAGCCTCGTCAATCTTGACGACGGTCTTGTGGAGGTCAATAATGTGGATACCGTTACGCTCGGTATAGATGTAGGGAGCCATTGCGGGGTTCCACTTACGCTTCAGGTGGCCGAAGTGGCAACCAGCCTGCAGCAATTGGTCAAAATTTGTTCTTGCCATTTTGTTGTTTTCTTTTTTTTGTTGTTTACTTTCTTTTTAATTCTTGTTAGAATCAACCGAGGGGTAATTGAGAATTGAGAATTCAGAATTGAGAATTATGATTACCCAATAGAATTGAATCCCATTCACTCAAGTCGCCTCAGTTTAGATGCTAAACTGTTCAGTCGGATTAACGCTTACTGAACTGGAAGCGACGACGTGCCTTGGGCTGACCGGGCTTCTTACGCTCTACCTCACGAGCATCGCGAGTCAGGAAACCAGCATCCTTCAGCTTCTTCTTGTCTTCCTCGTTGATCTTCACCAGTGCGCGGGCAATGGCGAGACGCAGGGCCTGGCTCTGGCCAGTGAAACCACCACCGTCGAGGTTGACCTTGATGTCATATTTTTCAGCTACCTCCAGCAGGTTCAGGGGCTGCTTCACCACGTACTGCAGGATAGCAGAGGGGAAGTATACTTCCAAGTCTTTCTTGTTGATCGTGATTTTGCCAGTACCTTCTGACAGATAAACGCGAGCTACTGAGCTCTTGCGACGACCTATTGCGTTGATGTATTCCATCTTAACTTTTATCTTTAAACTTTAAACTAAAAACTTACTTGTACTGGTTAATATCGATAGCCTTGGGCTTCTGTGCCTCGTGCTTGTGCTCTGTTCCATTGTAAACATACAGGTTGTTCAGCAAAGAACGACCGAGGGGGCCTTTGGGCAGCATACCCTTCACGGCATGCTTGATGATGCGCTCTACACCGAAGGGCTTCTTGCGGAGCTCGGCGGGAGTGTTGAAGCGCTGTCCACCAGGATAACCCGTGTAGCGGGTGTAAACCTTGTCAGTCTCTTTCTTACCAGTGAATACCACCTTGTCGGCGTTGATGATGATAACGTTGTCGCCACAGTCCTGGTTAGGAGTGAAGGTGGGCTTGTACTTTCCGCGGATAATCTTGGCTACTTTTGAAGCGAGGCGGCCTACTACCTGGTCGGTAGCGTCGATTACGACCCATTCCTTCTGCTCACGAGCAGCTTCCTTAGATACGGAAACGGTCTTGTAACTTAAAGTGTTCATTTCTTCTTAAATTTTACTACTAAAAAACAGTTTACTTAATATAAATAATGTACGCACATAAATAAACCCCCGAGGTCTAACTCCCGGTTGTTAGTCTAACGTGCGCTCCGAAGTCCCTTTTTACAGGATACTTGCGGAATTTTGAACCAGCGATTCACGAACCACCACGTCCGGCCAAAGACGCCGCTATTCACACTCTAGCTCACGGGGATTCTAAGCTTTTCCCCAAATCGGACTGCAAAGGTACGCTTTTTTAAATAATTACGCGCGAGAAAAAACTTCTCGCGTGCAACATTTATGATTATTTAACTATTCAAAGGGCTTATTTTTGCTCTTTGGGCTTGTAAAGCACCATCAATGTTGGTTTATAAGTATTCTCCAAAGTGACGGAAATGAAGCCTCCGTCAGTCTCGAAGTCGGCCTTCTTGTGATCGTCCTTCAAGATGGGACAGTTGGGCCAGCTGCCCAGTTCCTTTTCCAGTCCGTCGCGCAGCTGCTGCCACATGTGGCGGGTGCTGTCGTTTGTCGACAGTTTGTAGTTCTCCTGGATGGCTTGAATCTTCTCGCCTTCAAAGCCCACCAGTACGCGGTAGTGTTCGCCATCTTTGGCTAGAGCTACCAAACGTCCGCTATCCGATGCTGCGGAGTCAACCACAAAGCCGCGTGCCAGCAGAGAGTCTACCAGGTCGCTGGCAGACAGTGAAAACGCCAACCCACGATAATTAAACGGAGATTTGCTCTCCTGACAAGCTACGAAGGCCATCAAGGCCACTACAAATAATGCTATCTTTTTCATAAGGATCATGATTTTTATGGTGCAAAGGTAGTGCAAATCGAGTAAAATGCAAAATAAATTGCGATTTATTTTCATTTTCGAGACGCAGCCTACTTTCTCCGTGGAGAAAATTACAAAGAAATACTTAAAATGATGACATTAATTATGCTAAAACGTCTTAAATGATGTAAACTATATAGTTCGAACTACTAAAATGAGTGAATTACCGTCAAAAAGGTGCCTTTTGGCAGGCGTGATAGTCGTATGGCTCGTCATGGTCATACTGCCGCTTGGCGTGCATGCCCAAAAGACTGACAATCAGCAATATCGCGTTGCTGCCTGCGACTGGATGATGCTGAAGCGTCAGAAGTTGGGCGAATTCCAGTTGGCTAAGGATATTGGTGCTGACGGTGTGGAGGTTGACATGGGTCCGCTGGGACAGCGGGTATTGTTCGACAACAAGCTGCGTGAAACCCATTTCCAACAATTGTTCCGTCGTACGGCCGACTCGCTGGGCATTGCGGTGCCCTCGATGGCGATGTCCGGATTCTTCGCCCAGAGTTTTCTGAAGCGCGAGAATTACAAGGACTTGATTGATGACTGTCTGAATGCGATGGATGTGATGGGAGCCCAGGTGGCTTTCCTGCCGTTGGGAGGCAGTGGCGACGAATGGAAACAGGCTGGCGAAGCCCGCCAGGAGATGGTGCGCCGCCTGCACGAGGTGGGTGAGATGGCCCTCAGTCGTGGTAAGACGATAGCCATTCGTACCCAACAAGACGCACGCGCGGACCTTGTTTTATTAAAGGCGGTGGACAGCGAGGGTGTAAAAATCTACTTTAATTTGCAGGATGCCGTCGACCAAGGACGCTGCGTCTGCAAAGAACTGAAACGGCTGGGCAGAGAAAATATCGCCCAGATTCACGCTTCACTGACCGACAGCGTGACACTCGACAAAGACCCCCGCATCGACCTGCGAAAGGTAAAGCGCACGCTCGACAAGATGAAATGGCGCGGATGGCTCGTCGTTGAGCGAAGCCGCAATGCCCAGAACGTTCGCAACGTGAAGGGCAACTTCGGAACGAACGTGGCCTATCTGAAGGAAATCTTCCAGTCGGAATAATGTAAAAATGAAATAATGAAATAATAAACAATAAGTTAAACTAAATGAAGGATTTTATGAAGAAAAATCAATTCTTTACGTACAGTAAGATGTGCGTGCTTGCCCTCACAGGAGCAAGCGCCCTGTTCCTTGCTTCGTGCGCTGGAGACGGATTCTCGGATGAATCTTTTAAGTCTGGTAATGGGGTGACCAATACCAAGTTGACTACTCCATCCGGTGACGATATCAAGATCGAGGCGAGCACGGACGGCTTCAAGCAAACCATCTCTTGGCCTGTCGTCTATGGCGCCAGTGGTTATAAGGCCGTTTTGACCAATGTAACCAGTGGTGAGGTGTTGGTGGACAGCATCATCGACAATCTGTCGTTTGCTACGTCGCGTGATGAAGATACGAACTACAAACTGACTCTTCAGGTGTTAGGAAATAGTAAACTTGGCAATACTGATGGCGAAGTGGTAGACAAGCCCTTCAGCACTTTCACAGCGACTTATGCCCAAATTCCTGACGGATCGGATTTGATGGAGTATTTCAAAGCAAATGCTCTACCTGACGATCAAGAAGGTGACATCAATTACGACCTTATTGCCGGCGGCCATTATAAATTGACGGGACAGCTTGGCTTTAACTACCATAAGGTATGCCTGCGTTCTAGCGACAAGGGAAATCCTGCAACCATTGAGATTGGTGATACTGCCTGTTTCGTAGCTTCCAACAACTTCTCGCTGAAGTATTTGAACATCGATGTTAAGGCTACTGCTGAGACTTGTCGCCCCATTATCGAGTTATATAAATATGAAAATGAAACAGATCTTGATGGAATTCTGGAGAAACCCAAAAACTATTTTATTATTCCAGCTGTGAATGTCATCGGTTGTAAGTTCACTAATGTCATTGGAAGTTTAATATATGACAACAATAAGGCTTATGCTATTTCTGGACTGACAATCAAAAATACGCTCATTCAGGCTAATACGACAGCCGCTAAGATCAAAAACCAGGCATTTATATCTTTCGAGGGTGGTGGTGTCCAGAACTTTACGATGAACAATTGCACTGTTTATGAGATTGGTGAAAAAATTAACAAGTACTTCCTTCGTTATAATAATAGTGTTCGTGTCGACCGTATTACCGGCTTAAAGACAGACTTTACAACTTTTGTTTGGACAAACAACACGTTCTACAATTTACTGGATAATAGTAGTGGTCAATGGTTCAACAGTAATGCCCCCAAGGACTATAGTACCTATACTGTTCTAAACAATATTTGGGTAGACTGTAGCAAGCAGATTGCACGCCGTATCAAGGGTAATAGCCAGTTGGGAACCAACTCACAGGCACGTTTCTTATATAACACTTATTGGGCTGATGGCGAGCCAGCCGATCAGGGTGAGCATGATGTCAGTGGTACTATATTGACTACTGATCCTGCATTCGTGGATCCTGCTAACGGCAACTTCACTCCAACAGGTGCCGAACAGGTGCAGTATAAGACCGGTGACTCCCGCTGGTACGAATAATTAATAACGTAATCAAAAAAGCATTATATATGAAAAAACGATTTATTTTCAGTTTGTGCTTGGCCCTGATGGCGCTATTTGCTACGCCAGCATTTGCTCAGGACCATACAGTGACAGGAACCGTGCTCGACGAGCTTGGTGAACCCGTCATTGGTGCAACGGTGACTGTGGCAGGTTCAAAGACAGCTACAATTACTGATTTGGATGGTAATTATAAGATTACTGTTCCCAAAGGTAAGAAAGTAACTATTTCTTATATCGGCTATATGCCTATGACTGTTGTCCCTGGAGGCACTGTAAAACTTCAGGAGGATAAGCAAACCCTCGAAGAGGTGGTTGTCGTAGGTTACGGTTCCCAGAAGAAAGCTCATCTGACAGGTTCAGTAGCCACAGTTCCTGTTGATGAGATTCAAGACCTTGCCAATGGTGGCTTGGCTTCAAGTCTGAATGGTTTGGTCAATGGTCTGTCAGTCAGTGGCGGTGACAGCCGTCCTGGCGAAAATGCAAAAATCAATATCCGTGATGCCAACTCGCTGACGGAAATCGGTTCCTCGAACAACGGACCACTGTATGTTATCGATGGCTATATTTATCCGAACGACGTAAAGGTTGGTAATACCAGCCAGAACCTAGGTGAGGAAGCTTTCAATAACCTTGATGCCTCAGTCATCGAGAATATTTCTGTATTGAAGGACGCTTCAGCTGCCGTTTATGGTGCCCGTGCTGCTAACGGTGTCATCCTCGTTACCACCAAGAAAGGTAAGGTAGGTGCTCCCAGCATCAGCTATAGCGGACAATTCGGTTGGACTGGTGCCGTGTCACATGCCAAGATGCTGAGTGCCTACGATTGGGCTCGTCTGTACAATGCAACAACAGCTGCTGACCCCATTTCCAATACTAGTCTGAACCGCACTACGTCTCTGTATCAGTTAGACGAGTTGGAGGCGATGAAGAGTTTGAACTACGATTTGCTGGAAGATAACTGGAAGACAGGTTTCACACAGCGTCACGCCATTAATATTAGCGGAGCCAGCGAGCGTGCTAGCTATTTTGGCGGCGTCAGCTACTTTAAGCAGGATGGTAACCTGGGTAAACTCGATTATGACCGTTACAACTATCGTGCAGGTACCGATGTCAAGATTAACGATTGGCTGAAAGCTAATATTACAGTTAGTGGTGATCATGGTGAGAAAAATAAGCCCAATATTAAGATAGGTGGTTCGAATCAAGAGAATGACTATAATTACCTGTTGATGCGTCCTCGCTATATTCCTGAGTATGTTAATGAGGATGGAGTAGATTATCCCATCGCATCCTATGGTATTACCAATTCCAAAGTGAAGGACTATCAGCTCTATCATTTTACCATGATGCAGAATAATGGTGACTATAGTAAATCTGTCAACTCCAACATCACCGTCAATGGCGGACTGACCTTGGACCTCGGGTTCTGGAAACCATTAAAAGGCCTGACGGCTTCTCTGAGTTACTCAAAGAGTATCTCTACCACTAAGAATAATGAGTATGGTTCTAGTTTCACGCTTTATTCGTTCAAAGATCGTTCAGGTAGTGGATCTCACCTCTATACTCCGGTCAATGGTGTCAGTCCTACAGGACACACCTCGACCACAATTTCTAATGGTGACCCATCGTACCTCTCGCGTAACACCACACGTACGGATAACTATCAGTTGAACTTTACTCTGAATTATGCCCGCGACTTCGGCAAACACCATGTGGGTGGCGTATTCTCGATAGAGCGTTCAGAGGCTGAGAGTGAATATCTGATGGGCAAGGTGTCCGATCCTTACACCTTTACCACAGGTCAGTCGAATTCAGCAGAGGCTAACACCAAAGATGTAGTGTTTACCCATCAGGAAAGCGGTTCGTTGTCGTATATCGGACGTGTCAACTACAACTACGAGAGTCGTTACTTGCTCGAATTCATGCTCCGTGCTGATGCTTCCACCAAGTTCGCTCCTGAGAACATGTGGGGCTACTTCCCTTCCATCAGTGCCGGTTGGGTGGCTTCTGAAGAGCCTTGGTTCGGTGAGGTGAAATGGCTCAAGTGGATTGATTACTTGAAGATTCGTGCCTCTTGGGGTCTTACGGGTCGTGACAACACGGCTGCTTGGCAGTGGATGCGTATCTATGCACAGGATGCCGACAGCGGTCCCGTCTTCGGTGATAACAACGAGTCATTAAACCGTATTACTTACAACAAGTTCAATTCTGCTGTGAATCGTGATGTGCACTGGGACAAGTCGTACAAGGCTAATATTGGTCTCGATTTGAACGTACTGAAGAGCCGCTTGGGCATTACTTTCGAAGCTTATAAGGTTTGGAACCGCGAGATGCTGATGAATATGTCGCAGAACATTCAGGCTGTCATCGGTACTCAGAGTGCAGCTGTCAACTTGGGTGAGATGAATTCGTGGGGTTATGAATTGTCACTCAACTGGAAGGACAAGATAGGCAAGGATTTCAAATACAAAATAGGACTGAATACTGGCTATTCTGACAATTCAGTACTCAACATGGACTGGGTGACCAATTATCTTTATCGTCAGATTACTTATGGAGGCCGCACAGACATTGGTAAGTGGGGTATGCAGTGCATTGGCATGTTCCGTTCGTTCCAGGATATTCAAGAGTATGTGAATGCCAACCACATCACTTCTTATATGGGTATGTCGCCTGAGAATATTCGTCCAGGTATGCTGATTTATAAGGACGTTCGTGGTACAAATGGTGTCGGTGGACCTGACGGTATCGTTGATCAGAAAGACGACCAGGTATGTTTGAGTAACCGTAGCAATCCTTATGGATTCTCTTTGAACTTGTCGGCTGAATGGAAAGGTATCTCGCTGACTACACAGTTCCAGGCTAGTTGGGGTGGCTATAGCATGATAGAGAGTGCAGCTCTGAAGACTGGTGACGGACTTGCCATCACCAACATGCCTTCGTTCTGGAATCCTGATAATATGTATGTCTATGAGGACATCTACGATGGCAGTGGCAACCTCATTATGAAAGCCAACCGCGATGCTGAATACCCCAACTTGAAATATGCTAGTGTTAACGCTGCAGAGTCTAATTTCTGGCGTGTCAGCGGTACCACAATTAAGTGGAGTCGACTCACGCTTGCCTATTCAATACCCTCTAAGTGGCTGAAAGCAACAGGTATCGGCATCAAGTCCGTTCGTCTGAACATCACGGGGCAGAACCTGTTGAGTCTTTATAATCCCTATCCTGACAAATACATCGACCCCATGTCCAGTTATGGCCGTTACCCTGCCCTGCGCAAATTTACATTGGGTGTTAACGTGTCGTTCTAAATATGAATAGGGTAATCAACAACTTAAAAAGAAGTAAGCAATGAAAAGCAAGATTTTAAGCATATTCGGTTTGGGCGTCATCTCGATGATGGCCTTTACCGCCTGTAGTGACAAGTTCTTGGAAGACAAAAAGAACTATGACAATGTGACCCCTGATATTTATAACTATTTTGAGGGTGCCAATGCGCGTGTCAGCGACCTCTATGCATGGTCGTTGCCCAACACGAATGCAGAAGACAATGTGATTGGCTGGAAGTTCAGTAGCTATGGTGCTGCCGACAAGGAAGGCAAGAGTACGGAAGAGTATGCCGGCTTCGGCCTTTTCGTTGACCCCCAGAAGCCAATCTCCGTTAGTAATGGAAATGTGCCCGACTATTTCTATGGACAGCTGAATAATATCCAAGAGAGTGCATATGGTCGCATCCGTAACATCAACGACGTAATACTCGGACTTGAGGATGTAAAGCCTGGCGAGAATATCACACAGGAGCAGATCAATCAGCTTCTGGGTCAAGCCTATTTCCTGCGTGCCTGGTGTTATTATCGTCTGGTACAGTGGTTTGGTGGTGTACCCATTGTGAAGGATATGCCAGAACCTGTTGAGGGCTATACAGTTCCTCGCTCATCGACAAAGGACTGTATCGATTTTATCATCAGTGATCTCGACAAGTCGAAAGAACTGCTAGGTTCTACAGTATGGACGGGTAATGACTTCGGTCGCGTTACAGCAGGAACAGCATGTGCTCTGAAAGGCCGTGTACTTCTGTTATGGGCCAGCCCCATCTTCAACCGTGCCAACGATGAAAGCCGCTGGAAGGCAGCTTATGAAACGATGAAGGCAGAATTGTCTACCATCAATGCATGCGGTTATGGTCTCTACCAACCTACGATGAGTGATAATGGAGAGGATTTTGCCGGTATGTTCTCACAGACCAACTCCCCTGAAGCTGTGTTCACTGTTCAGTACAATACAACGCAAAGTGGTACGGGCCAGAAGAATAATCAGTGGGAGCGTTATATCCGTCCGAAGAACACTTCGGGTAATGGAACACTGCATCCTTCAAAGATGCTGATAGATCTCTTCCCAATGAAAGACGGTAAGGTGCCAAACCTCTCGGCTTTTGACCTGAGTTACAAAGGGAACTATAACAAACTGGCCAAGAGTAGTATCCTCTACGATGAAGAATTCCCCATGGCCAACCGTGATCCGCGTTTCTATCGCACATTTGCCTTCCCCGGCGTACGTTGGGCCTACGACGGCAATAACACCCTGAACAAATGGGAGCCAGGCTATCCTTCTTACAACAATGGTAAGGATTATGAACTTTGGAGCTATGTTTGGTATACCAAGGAGTCCGATCAGGGTGATATCGAGAGTGGAAACCAGTATGCCGCCGACAGCTTGCTTGGAAATGGTTATTCATGGTATGTACGTAAGCGTACAATAGATGCCGATGTTAAGAACACTGCTAGCTATGTGTATGATGCAACGGTAAGCGGTGGTGGCTTCGTGTTCAATAGTGCTCCTTACATTGAGTTACGTTATGCTGAAGTGTTGCTCAATTTGGCTGAGGCTGCTTGTGGCGCAGGTCAGATGGCAGAAGCCGTAGGCTATTTGCGTCAGATCCGTCAGCGTGTCGGTTATACCGAGACATGCGGTCTGTCTGCCGACTTGGAAGGCGATCAGGCAGCATGTATGTCGGCAGTCCTTTATGAGCGTATGATAGAATTGGCTTACGAAGGCAAGCGCTTCCATGACCTGCGTCGTTGGTTGCTGTTCGATGGTGGCACAGCATTCAGCTCTATCGAGGGCGCACCATCTTCCTGGACGTTAACAGGCTGGGGCGGCAACACCTGCGCATGGTTGGGAATCACACCGCTAAATGACCAACGTCGCGAGTATGTTGAGTTCCGCACAGCAGACAAGTATGGCGTTGGCGACACGAAGGCTGATACTGATCCGTTGGTAAAGGCTGGTGTTCAGCGTCCTGCTGCAGTGAATCTGGCTACTACAAAAGAGCAGATTGGCGAACAGGTAGATCAGTTGAAGGTATGGTACTATGGCGATGGCACTGCTACTAATCCAGCTCACCTGAAGTATAAGTTAAGAAAGGGTGACAGCTACGACACTAATAAGGTGCCTCTCACTATGAAATACTTGCCCTACTATTATCTGTTTGGCTTCACACAGGGTTCGATGAACAATAACACAGCATTGCCTCAGACCATCGGCTGGGAAGACACCAATACTGGTCAGATGGGTACCTTCGACCCGCTGGCTGAATAATTCCGTTCAACTTTTATGTACAAAAATATCCCAGAAATTTTTGCTGGGATATTTTTTTGTTGTACCTTTGCAGACACTTTCATGCTATTAAATGATGAATCAGATAAAATAGAATAAAGAAAAACGTCTATGGAATCAATTGTTTTCTTGGGTTTTAACCTTTATGCGTGGATAACCATTGCTACGGTGCTCACGATGTTCACTGTCCTGTTGTTCACCAAGCTCCGTGCCGATTTGGTATTCCTTGGGGCCATCGCCATCCTCTTCGTGACGGGAGTGCTTAATGCCAAAGAGGCCTTTTCAGGCTTCAGCTCCACGTCGGTAGTCATCATCGGTGTACTCTTCGTGGTCGTTGCAGGGCTGACGCATACCGGTGTGTTGCAATGGATTGTGAAACACCTGTTGGGCCAGCCTGACAGCTATTCTAAAGCCGTCGTCCGACTGATGCTGCCCGTAGCGGCACTCAGCTCGTTCCTTAGCAACACTACTGTCGTGGCCCTGTTTGTGGGCATCGTCAAGATGTGGTCGAAGAAGTTGAATGTCTCGCCCTCGAAGCTGTTGATTCCGCTGAGTTATGCTTCAGGCATGGGTGGCGTGTGTACGCTGATTGGTACGCCGCCCAACCTGATTATCTCAGGTCTCTATGCAGAGAATACAGGTACTGTCATGAATGTGCTGGCAACTACCATTCCTGGTCTCTTCTGCCTGTTCGTTGGCGTGCTTAGCATCATTGCCATGCGTAAACTGTTGCCCGACCGCAAGGCCCCGGAGGCTGCCTTCGAATCGACCAGCGACTACACGGTAGAGTTGCTTGTACCCTCCGACAATCCGCATATAGGCGAGACCATCGAGAAGGCTGGCCTGCAAAAGGTTCGTGGAGGCTCGCTGATAGAGATTATCCATTTTGACGAAATGGTGTCGCCTGCTATCCCTGACGAGCCGATTATGGGGGGCGACCGTCTGATATTTGCAGGCCAGATTGACGAGATTCTGGACCTGAAACAGAGCCACGGTTTGGTCAATGCCGACCATCATGTGTTCACGATGAGCGAGGTCGACCGCGACCGCCAGCTGCGTACGGCCTACGTCACCTTTGGCAGTAGCCTGATCAATAAAAAGTTGGGTGGCACCAACTTCGAAAAGGACAACAACATGATTCTCGTTGCTGTGGCTCGTCGCGGCAAGCGCATCGAGGAGTCGCCACACGATGTTGTCTTGCAGGCTGGTGATACGCTGCTCTTCGAGTGTCCGCCCCGTATAAACATCCATACCGACCGATTGTCCTCACAACTCCATTTCTTCGACTCTGCACAGGTGCCGAATATCGGCAAGAAGACCCTTATCTCTACAATCGTCATGATGGCTATGGTGGTGCTCTCAGCGCTCAACGTCATCCCGCTGTTGCAGTGTGCCTTCCTCGCCGCTATGGCTATGCTGCTGTTCCGTTGCTGTAACGTCGACCAGGCCATGAAGGCCATCAACTGGGAAATCCTGATGGTGTTTGCCGGTTCTGTGGTGCTGGGTGTCGCCATCCAGAAGACGGGCATTGCCGAGCGACTGGCCTTCGGCATCCTCGATGTCTGCGGCACGAACCCCATCGTCGTCATGACGGCCATCTGTCTCGTGGGAACGTTTATCACCGAGTTCATCTCCAACACGGCGGCAGGTGCCATGTTCTTCCCCATCATGTACGAGGCTGCCGAGAAACTGGGCTACGAGCCCTATCCGTTCCTCATTGCCCTGATGATTAGTGTGAGCAGCAGTTTCGCGACACCTATCGGTTCGCCGACCCACATGCTGGTCTATGGTCCTGGCGGCTATCGCTTCAGCGACTTCATGCGCATCGGACTATTGATGAACTTCATCATCCTGGCTGCCAACATCCTTATCGTCAATATCATTTATCCATTGACCCCGCTAAATCCGTAGGACGTGACAAGGTTCTGTCACTCGGTGAGCGGGCGTGTGTAGTCGGGGAAAGTGAAATCCGTCTTCACCACACCGTAGCCGTAGATGGTCTTGAAGTCATTCTTCATCGAGATGACGTGGTATCCTGCCTCGCGCCATTTCGCCTCACGACGGGCACCCTCTGCCAGGTCGGCATGGTCGCGGGCATCATCGTCGGCTACCAGCATAAATGTGGCGGTCTTGTATGTCTTATTACCCATGCAGTAGTTGTGCATGGCGCAGTCGCCGCTACTGTTGCCAAACGACAGCACAGGCACCTTGCCTATCTCCTGCGAAATCTGCAGCACCTTGTTCGTCTTCAGGTTCTTGATGATGAGTTCATCAGTGCGCACAAGGTCTTCCTTCTGGCTCATGGTATAATCGACGCCAGCCTCCGTGCCCTGACTGCTGGACATGAGTTTCACGTCCATACCGATGACGCGGTTAGGTTCGATACCGATACTTTCCACCAGCGAGCGGCAGATGAAACGGTCGGAGCCGCTGACGACATAGTATGTAAAGCCGTTGTCCTTCAGATAGTCGAACACCTCCAGCATGGGCTTATAGAAGCTCTGGTCGTAGGTCATGCCGCTAAAGCCGTTGGCAGGCTGCTGGGCATAGGCCTTGACGTAGGCATCAAACTGGGCCAGCGTCATGCCGCTATAAGCCTTGGCTGCTGCGTAGGCATGCTTCATGTCGAAGTGGTCGGGCAGTTTCTTGCCGAGCTGCACGAAGTCGCGAATCTCCTGCGCCGTCTCCCTCACGTCATCCGGAGCCTGGTACGAAGGATCGTCCAGTGCACGGTATTCCAGCAGGTTATACTCGAAATACGTTGGATAGAGCTCGCCGACGAACGTGCCGTCCATGTCGAACGTGGCGATGCGGTCCTCCTCCTTGATGTAGTTGGGACTGCTCGGGTTCGTCACGTCCTTCACATAGTCCTGCAGCGTTGCCAGCGCCTCGCATTGGTTCCACAGCGTGAAGTACTCCTTCACGGGCTGGACTTTCTGGCTGTTGTCATCGTCCTTGCTGCACGATGTCAGCATAGAGCCGCAAGTCAGGATGGCGGCTATCATCCATAGCATAGTCTTTTTCATTTTTCATTCTTATATGTTACGTTTCGTAATTCCACACCTTTAGTAGTACTATTTAGCAGTCTTATGGTTGCAAAAGTAGTAAATATTTTGCAAAGCACAAAACAAAAACCAAAATATTTAGAAAAGAAGACTCACGCAGCTTTTTGTTGCGTGAGTCCTTGATATGTTGTTTGTCCTGACCTCACAGGGTGCCAGGTACGGTGTTACCACGGCATCATTCTTCCTTCAGATAATTTTCAATAATTTCCGAGTTGATGGCGCGGTAGACCACGTCATAAGTATAAGGACACCCGTCGACGTATTCCTTGGGGAATGCCTTGGCGCACTCCAGCAAGCCTTCATAGAGTTCGCGGACCACATCCTTGCATCGACAATAACCGCTGAACGGCATCTGGTCCTTGCTGGCAAATCGGTTCGGTGTCACCAGGACATCCACCATGTCGCCCACCCTCTTCAGCTGAATCTTTGTGGGGTCCTCTTCGTAATTCAACTCTATCACCGTATAGCTGTGATTGACGATTCGTTCCAAACAAGTACGTATATACCCCCAGTCGTTGCTATAGTCAGAAATGAAGGTGTCCAATATTTCCAAGCCCAGACACAATCTGTAATGAATGTCCTTCCAGTCGTCCTTATCCTCGTGGATGTAGTTAAACGAGAACAGCACGGGCTCCACTCCTTCGTGCACATGTCGATTCTCCTTGATGTTACGGTAAGACTCCTTACACCAGTCAAACCGTTCCATCATGCTGTCGCGGAAATGGACTGGCGACTTCACCACCAGGCGATCTGCATAGAACAGCAGCTCTTGTATCAGTTCGTAGTTAATCATCACGTCGAGCGTCAGCGTGCAGCCGTTCTCATCGTATTCCGTGATTTGCTGCGTCTCGTGGATGGGCATCGTCAGCAGATACGGCATCAGCGACGCATCAGCCCACAGCTCAATGTGCTCCACCTCCGTCTCTGGGGGCATGTGCACACCCACCAGATGCTGGAAATACTTTTTGAACGACGTCTTCGTGCCCTTATATTTCACCATTTTGTTCTCCTTGACAGACTCCATGCAGTCCAGCGCAAAAGCCTCCACATCCTTGCCGCCCTCTCGCTTCGCAAACAAATACCAGTGACGCCAATACTGCTTCAGGTAGTAAGGATGCGCGACGATGGTTTCCGAATCGTGGAACGGCTTCCAGTATGCCACGTCCAGCACCTGACGATTCACGATGGCATTAAACAGCGGCATCAGCAGTTCCTGACTCTTCCTCGTACCACCCTCGAAGCTGGCCACCTCTTTCCCTTTGCCAATGATGTTCTGGTCCAGACGGGCCATCATCTGGTCTATCCAGTCGAACTGAGGCATGCCCTTGAATCCCTGCAACAGGCTCCTCACCTGCTGCAGCTTCTCGACCTCCTCCTGTGTCAGTTCGCGGTTATAGATGCTCTTCACTCCATAGCGGTAACGGTAATAGCGCTTCTTATGCCTGTCCTCCCATACAATACCATATTGATTATACAGGTGGTAAAACTTCTCGTTCATCTCCGCTATGTCCTGCATAAACGTCGTCCTCGACTGAATGAGCTTCATACTTCGCTCTTCCAGTCGTTTGTTCACAATGTCCATCAGCTGCTTGCAGGTGAACTCCTTGCCAGTGCTGAAACACTGATCATAGATCATCTCACGATAAGAATAGTCCTTTGATCTTGGCATAATTCGTAGTATTTACATCGTCACAATATTCGCATATTCCCTGGCATTTTCGATGATATCCACATAGACGTGGGCATCAGACATCAATTTAGCGCATCGTTCATCAGTAAGCCCCACCATTTCCAATGCGACCTGCTTGATATCCACGTTAGGAGATTCTTTCTCAATTCTCAGCAATTCCGTTAACACCTCTCCACGCCATATGGCTATTTCGGCATCAGTATAATACAAATTCCTGGATGTATAAATCCACACCAACCTCACGTCCAGCGTCCTGTTCACCATAATGCCCCGATGCTTCTCGCCTTCGTCCATATCCAGGCCATACACGAACCAGTCGTCCCAGACCTTCGCCAAACGGATTGAGTCAAATTCGTACTCGTATTCCTTTGCCGTACTCATTGCCTTCTCCATTCGTTGCGGATTCTCAGCCTGTAGTTTCAGGGTGTCAATAATCTCAGCCTTCTTAGGCTTCTTGACATACTTATAATTCTTTTTCCAAATGACCATAAGCTTTGTGTTCTCGCAATTTTTTGCAAAGATACGAAATATTTGTTCACTCAAAGCGAACAAATAAAAAATTTCTTCATTAATTTCGTAAAAAAAAGCAAGAGACATATCCCCTTGCCACCCTGATTACACTATAAGCTTCGGGGTCTGAGATATGTTCGCCTACCGAAGCGCGTTCAGGGCTTTGAGAACAGTGCCAGCACATTGGATGCTCTCGCCTTGCAGTTCCTACATACCGCTCGATATGTGCTGAGACAGTCCTCTGCAAGCGCAATCCTAACGGTACGCCCTCTCATTGGGCATTGTACTCAGAAGGATCTCTGTCAGGACTCGCGGCCTCTGTCATTGCCGTTGCGATGTCCTGCTTTTAACCCTCATGGCGCGACCTCGTTCGCGGTCATTTGCGCTCAGAAGAGTGTTTTGAAGGTAGTGCCAGCATACTGGATACCTCCGCCTTGATTTGCTTACCGCCGATGCTGAATATGCTGCAACTGCTGCTCACAAGCGCACACCATTTCTGATGCTGCTGCAAAGGTAGTAGCTATTTGTTCATCCTAAGCGAACGAAAGAATTTATTTTCATCGCCTTCTGTTCCAACTTGCAAGGTATCTCAGCAGAGGATATGTTTCGATGCTGGCTTCATCCGCATCATATTCCTTGCGTAAGCGACCTTTAGTTATTTTTATCTCATAGTGATTACCATCAAGAACCATCATACCAGACTCATTAGGAATTTCATCCTTAGACAGAATCTTATTGATGGCATTCTCAGTAAAAGCATTCAACACACGTTTAGGGAGAGGAGGAAGTTCTTTATGCTCTCCTAAGAGGCTATTAAAGATCTCATTTCCCAACTTTGCCTTATAGCTCTTTCCTTTCTCATCTAAAGTCAAGACAACCTTCACTCCGTTGAGAGGAAACAGACTGGGGGTGGCAGAAAACTCTAACTTAATCTTTTCCATATGTTTCGTTGCTGTTTTTAGACATCTTGCCATAGCGTCATTATTCAAATCCGTACCCAGCACCTTGCCACAGACAAAAAAGAATAACCAGGGACGCTCTTCATCAGGGACTTTCGTAGCCTCCATCTGCTTTAAATCATCATCGAAGTCATGACAACCATACTGTTTCTGCAATCTCTCGACATCCATCTTGTTGATGCAGAAAGCATCGTTGAACGTCACCTCAACGTCCAGATACCACGAGCGGTTGTAGTTATAGAAATGGATTTTCCCCACCTGGCGGATGTCGTTACAGAATGTCAGCACCTCGTCATCATCAATATGCTCCTGGACATAGTCAGCCACGTCAGGGTCTATCAACTTCTTTATATAGAATGGCTTGTAGTCCCTGAATTCCAGCTTCTTCGTGCCAGCCAGAATCTGCTCAGCATACTCACGCTTCATTACTAGGTTCAGACACTCAATGTCCTCTGCCACAGGAGCGTCAGGATGACTCTCAAAAAACTTCGCGCGTGCAGCAGCGAACTCTTCAATATTCTTATATTTACCCATAGCTTTATGTTTTTTTAGTTTTACACCTTTTTTTATTGTTATTATTTCATTTTTCTCGAATTTTTTTGCAAAGGTAGTAGTTATTCGTTCAGTCAAAGCGAACAAATAAATTTTTTTAAAGCCCTAGAAGTACACAAAAGGATCCTTTTGTGTACTCTTCTACCTGTTGAAGCGCTCCTTTAGGCAGTTTCACTCCCACATCGCGAGAGTTCTCAATGATGCTGTATAGCTTTTCAAGTTTCGTCATAAATATCAGTTTTTTATTGTTTTATTTGTTTGTTTCGTGATTTTATCGTATCTTTGCCAACGAATAAATAAATAATTGGCTTATGACTACATTTGCATTAAACAATCTTTGGACTTATCTGCAGGGGCTTTCACTCTCGCAGAGTGATCGTGAGTGGCTGGCAAATAAGCTGATTATGCCTGCTCAGAATAAAGAAGTCACATCTAAGGACGAGTCTTTGGAAAAGTTTTTGGAGATGGAAGGCATTTGGTCTGATGATGCTGAGGGCGAAGAATACTACCAGATGATGAAGCATCGCAATGATGGTCGTCCACTTAACCGTGAAATAAACCTTGATGATTAGTCCACTATGAAAGGTTTTATTGTTGACACGGACACGTGGATTGAATTTTTCCACCAACGCAGTGGTGTGGGGGCACATATTTCGCAAACCCCCAAGAATGAAATCTTTGCTTCTGAAGTCTCTATTGCGGAACTTACTTATGGGGCCGTACATAGTCAAAATGTCGAGAAGCATCTTAGAGAACCGCAAATCATTAAGGAGAACTTTCAGGTTCTTCCCATTGTAAAAGATTGGATTGACGATTACGTTGAAATACGTCACGCTCTTGCAACCCAAGGTTTGAGAATTGGCTAGTTCGATATTCTTATAGCTGTTACTGCTCGTCATTTTGGGTTGATCGTAGTTACCCATAACACCAAGCATTTCGGTAAGATTCCTGGCATACATTGTGTTGACTGGGTTAACGGCTAATGTTCTCATTTTATTCCCTCTTCCAGCCCTTGCAGAACTACAGGTTTCAAGGTCGCAAAATGCGTCCTTGAAAACATGGAAGCCTATAGGCTTTATACGACCCAAAAAGGAGGAAGAGTAAGTCATCTCTGGGTGTTTTGTCATATTGCTTGCTTTTTTTTAGTTTATAATAATTTACTTGATACAAAGATAATAGTTATTCGTTCAGCCAAAGCGAACGAATAGAGTTTTTCGTTTTAACCCCTCAAAAATACTATGGGTATTTCGATTTGTAAGTATATGATATGACGTCTTCTATCCTATCATCCAAAAATTCAAAGCATAAGCCTACGCTTAGTAAGTAGTTTTCTATTTCAGACATGCATACTTCTCCCATTCCAGAAAGTTGACTTATATCTTCCTTGGAATTTTTAACAAGGTCTGCTATTGTTTGTATATAATTATTCTGCAAAACATTAAGAGTCCTTGTTGAGAGATTGATATTTTCTATTTTGGTGGCCAACAGCTTATTCAACTGGTAGTTATCCCATTTCTTATCTGCTTTATCTGGCTTGACCCTTTGTATGTCTATTTCACAATATGGGAACCTATAAAAACCGCATCGAACTACCCAGACAGGAAATATTTCTCCCTTAGTCATTAATGGTGATATTTGTGCAGCTAATTCCTTTTCTATGAATCCTATTTGATGCTTAGCATTATTCAATGTAACAATGACTTTTACAGCATTGCTATCATTCTTATTACTGGGGTCTCTTTCTAAAAAAACGATATCATTTTCGTTCATATCTTGAACGTAATTTGCTCTGCAAATACCATCTTCATTTGCATAGAATACGCCTGTTACTCTTGTAAGCATAATTAAAAAATATTTTGTGATTTGTTCTATTTAATATATATTAGTGAATCGTTACGATTTATTATTTATGACCTCCAATATCAATCCTAAATGATATTCTACGACACCATTATTATATGTGATATCCTTCACCTGTACCAAAGCACTTTCTCTGTCTTTATGATAGCCAACAAATAGTCGCAGGGCATCGTAACGACGCAGATAACGTTTGCCGTCTGTCTCGTCTAGATAGGTATATCTATTGAGTGTAGTTTGTTTCAACTCTCTATACTCTATTTTTTTCGTTCCGCTCATAATCTCATCGAAATAAATCTTCTTGATGTTGAGCGTCAGCACTTTCATGCCTGTAGTGTCAAACGTTGATTTCTCCTTAACAATACGTTTCTCCAGACATTCTAATTGCGGATTATAGGTGTATCCAACAATACTGCCATCCATTATTTTCTGAATAATTACATCTACCACAGGCAATGGTACCACAAACCACTCTTGTGGCTGATGTTCAACACCCTTCTCGTCAAATACTGACACTTGGAATTGAACTGGCTTTAGCAATTGGTGAATCAGGTCCTCAAATTTCTGTGAGTTCATATTCACGACCTTATAGCTGGCTTGTATCTTTACCGGTGCCATCAAGTAAGTAGGTTCGTTTTCCGCATTTGCTATACGCTGTTCAACGCTATTGGTTGAGAATCCAATCTTATAGAGATGTTTGACATCTTTGATAGCGGAATCTTGCGATAATGAACTTAGGACATAGATGTATCCAGTTATTTTGTCATTGGCTATAACATCCGAATTATCAAAGAACCGGCCGTTAGCATCATCCTGCAATTCTGTAACAGCATATCCATCACCCACTACGTTCTTACGTAGGGTCTGCAATAAAATATCAGACTCTGTTCCATTTTCGTATATGCATCGTGTTCTTGCATCTGGAAGGAAGTTACTGCTCTTTTTAAGCTCGCCAATCTTCTCCAATAAGAGTATCTGCCCACTCACAATATAAAAACGTCCTTCAACTAGTGTCGCTGTCTTATTGATTTTTACCAATGAGCGTCGTCCTTGTTTCAATTCACGATGCACCTTTGCGAATAGAGGTTTATAATCTTCGAATTTCTCGCACAACTTGTGTTGAGCGACATAGTCAGCCTTTTTCTTAGCAATAACTCTTCTCATGTCCTGTGGAATGTCAAAGAGGTCTTGTTCTTCTCCATCTATATTCAACAGAGGGTCATCAAAAATGGCTTTTAACTCTTTATCTATGTCCATAATCCTTTTTCTTTTAATGTTGTCAATGATGCATACATAAGCTTTTCTTTTAGATTACCATCCTTTTGTGGTTCACGTCCATTCCTGACAATCCATTCTTTAACCTCAGCAATCTTCTGCGAAATCCTATCATCAGCAGTAGGGGCTTTAGCAAAAGGGCGCGCACCTTCTAACAAAGGGTCATTCAGGAGCTCTAACAATTCTTTCTTAACATCCATAACTCTATTCTCCTATTTCAAGTCCACTCAACTGACGACGTTTCTGATTCCATATCTTTGCATAGGCAACACCCAACTCTCGTACTTTAGGGTCTGGATCATCAACGGAAGGAATCTTTCCATTATGCTCAGCCACATAGGTCTTTAATGGCCCTTTGAATAAGATAATAGCCTGTTCCAGCGTCATTTCGTATTTCTGCTCAGCTATAGTGTCCTGAATAAGTTTCAGGGTCTTTGCATCTACCGATTTCGAGATGACTTCATAGGCACGCTGGAAGGGATTGATGGTGTCAATCAGATTTATGCTCAACTTGTCGATATTGATAAACCTATTGGCAATCTTGATGAGTCTGTTACCCTCACTGGGTTTGTCATCATCGTCTGTGATGGTTGATATGGGGTTCCCCTTTTCGTCCACAATATCATTGCCTTTTATTATCGTATCAAGAAGCAAACGCTGGCGTACCTCTTCAACCTCTTCATCTGTCAAATCATAACGCTCACGGATAATCTTTGGTATGATTTGCTGTGTAATAGTCTCTGCAGTTGTTGATCCGCTTAAAGCCTTTACCATCATATCGTCTTGCAAGATTGCAGCTTTTAAGTCGTCGAGTTGACTTTCTACAATGGTCTTAGTTTTTTCACTCGATAGAGGCTTCAATCCTTCCACCACAATTGTGCGTGTCAAGTCACTATTGTCATCATCTTCATCTTTTATCGACTTGAACTTCCAACTTGGAGCCATTACTTGTTCCATCAGCAATGAAGCAGTAATTGCTTTTAAAAAGTCGTTTACTGCCACTTTGACTTCAGCCTGTTCTGCTTCAGGCATGGCTATCATATTCACGAAGCGGGCCGTTTCCTTGCCTTCACAGTCGCGCGTACATCTTCCTATAATTTGTATCACCTCTGTCAGCGACCCACGAACACCAACTGTCAAGCACATCTCACACCATTGCCAGTCGAAACCTTCTTTTGCAGTTCCCAATGCAATGATGATATCCACATCGTCCCTATCCTTGATGTTTTGCAGATAGCCCTGAACCATGTTGCGCTCTTTCTGCTCATCCTCAACAAGGTCGGCAACTTTTAGCATTCGGCCATCTTCAGTCTTAACGTAGTAGATACCTGTATTGTAATCTTTATGGTCAAAAGTGCCTATCACTTTCATGATATCAGCAGTTTCCTGATATTTGCCCAAGCCAGTAGAAGCTCTTTGGTTGACGCTGGGAATATGGATGATGGTCTTCTTATGTGTGTCAAGTACCTCGCTAATATGGTCTAAATAAGATCCATGATAGAAGTGGTAACCCAAAATGAGATTCTTCAGATACTTATAACCATTCAATTGCTGATAGTAGTTGTAGGTAATAGGATAGAACTTGGCTTCATCCTCAGCCCTCAATACAGGTATGCCATCACCACGGAAATAGGAACCCGTCATGGCTACGATATGTCCAGTGGAGTTATTCATTACCCTACGCACTACATCTCCCAAATTCGAGTTAGCGTCTGCACTGGTATGGTGGAACTCGTCGATAGCCAACAACACGTCATTAAAGGCATCGTCGTTCAATTCCTTGGTTGCATTACGTAGCGTAGCATGAGCACAAACCAGTACCTTGGCTTTGCTGCTCAAAAAGAACTCCTTGAATCTTCCTTTCTTATCCTGCTCGTTCTTCACATCTGTCAGGTTGAAGTAAGGCGGAACTTCCCAGTTGGCAAAGAAACCACCATTCATCAAGTTGGTATTCTTAAATGAACGACCTATGCTTTTTTCCGGTACTGCTACCACCACCTTTTTAATGCCCTGATTCACCAATTTATCAAGTGCGATATACATCAGTGCGCGACTCTTGCCGGAAGCTGGAGGTGCCTTAATGAGTAAAAAACGTTTGTCACGAGCTTGGTAGGCCAATGCCTGCATCTCACGCATACCTAAATCGTTAGTGGCCGTAGCCTCTCCTGTTTGTAGGTAGTGAATATCTACGATGTTGTTACTATTTTGTTCCATATTTAATTATTGGTTTTAATCTTTTATTTTGAAGTCATCTTTTCGTATAGCTTAAACAGACATTCCAAACGGGCTTCGTCTGAGGCAAAGGGGTAGCCAGGATAGCAGCTTTCCACGATGTCGTCCAGTTTGGCATGAGCCTCGCGCAAATCCTGTGGCATCTTGTCTGGGTCGTAGAGTTCTGCCAAGGTCTGGCCTGGATAATATTCGCGAGTAATCAGCACTTCCTCTGCCGCCGATTCTATCTCCTGCTTCTTCTCAGCAGAGATTTTGGGGAAGGGGAAAGTGTTGTAACTCAATGAACTAGAATATCTTAGTCGGGTTTCCATCTTTCCAGCCAACGTGTTATTCCATAAAAGATGTATTTTGGAAGTAATTATACCAAATACATATGTAGGACAATTGTAAATAGCAAAACCCGCATTTGAAATGATAGTATTTTCTGGCAAATATCCAATAGGGATATATTCTCTTGTCTCTGATGATGTCAAAGGAACAAATAATGCTTCATCCATATTGAACCTATCTTCAGTATATTTATATGGGAACTCTGCCATTAATTGAGTAGGTTTTTTCTTACTCATACTTCTTTCATGTTTTACCTTATCTAATCTTCTTGCGATTATTGGTATTGAATAAGCAAGTTCTTTGTCTTTCTCTGAGATATACAAGCAATATCTTATATCTCCTTTAATGAATTCTGATGCTCCTACATATTTATGCAATAAGCTATAAGCTTGTGGATATTCTGATATGAGTTCTTCTTTTTCTCGCTGGTCAAACATATAAAAACCAAAATCATTCGTTTTACTACCACTTATCATAGGAGGAAAGTCTGAAATAGGAGACAGTAGTGGCACTATTGAAAGTACTCTTGTGGTACCGAGATATGGATTTATATAAGATGCTTCTTTTTTTACTGAATCCGTAAAGATGTACTTATGATGAATCTTAGTAGAATCTGACAATCCTACTATAATACATGTAACTCCAGCATTATACTTTGCATTATTTGACCATTTGAAAGAGGTTACAGCGTATTCAATTTCAATTCCTAAACCAAAGATAGGTTGCCACAATAAAGTAACTTGCTCTCCTTGACAAATTGAATTAGTACTTACAAATGCGCATTTAGCATTGGTTCCTAAACAGTATTTTGCTCCGATATAAAACCAACTACATATATAATCCAATTTCTTCCATCCGTCAGTATCAGAGAAGACCTTTGACATATCTTTTTTTTGCTCGTCATTCTGCAAAGAACTCCCTAAATACGGAGGATTACCAAAGATGTAGACCTCTTCGTCTGGGGTATGCGGGCAAACCTCATTCCAATCGATGCGACATGCATTGCCACAGACGATTTGGGTGATGTTTTTCAGTGGCAGAGCCTTGGTGTTGACTCCAAAGTTCTCATTCAGTTTGGTGTTCATCTGGTGCTCTGCCAGCCAAAGTGACAACATCGCCACCTCGTGAGGGAAGTCAAGCAACTCTATACCATAGAACTGGCTCAGCGAAATAACGCTGTTATCGACAAACAGGATTTCACCCTCTGGCGTACACTTGCGCTGCAAGGCAAGAATATCCATTTCGAGGAATCGCAAACACTTGTAAGTGATAATCAGGAAGTTGCCGCTACCACAGGCAGGATCGAAGAACTTCATCTTGCTCATACGCTTCAACAGCGCATCACACTTCTTGATGACAGGCTTCAGTTCATCGTAGAACTGCTTGGTACTGAGTGCGCCAATGTTCTTCATCTGGAGTTTCTGCTCGTAGAATTCGTTGAGTTTGTTATACTCCCCACGTAGTTCATCCAAGAAGAGTGGATTAATCACCTTCATGATGTTAGGCACGCTGGTATAGTGCATACCCTGATTAGCACGTTCCTCAGGATTCACCACCGCCTGAATCATGCTTCCGAAGATGTCAGGATTGATGTCCTTCCAGTCTAATTCGCCACACTCGATAATGATGCGACGAGCCTTCTGTCCCATCTTTGGTATCTGGATATGCTTGGAGAAAAGACCACCATTCACGTAGGGGAACTGCTTGATGATGCTCAGCGTCTCACGACTGCGCAGCGACACATCCATGATATTAAAGGTATGCGCCAGATAATCCGTCAGGTCACTTCCATCCTCTTTGGTGTATCTCTGAATGGAACTGGTAAAGAGGTTTTCCTCGAAGATACCTGTGTCCTCGGCAAAGAAACAGAACAGCAGACGGCTGATAAAGATATTCAGGTCGTGCAAGTCATCATCACTACGGAACTCATTGTAGCTTCGCAATTCATCGTGCAGCTTAGCCAGTTTTTCAGCTGCTTTGATGTCGGCAGGACTTTCTTCCACATAATGCACGCGCTCCACATCCATCAACGGATAGAAGAAAGCGAAGTCAGAGGGCAGACGTTCTAATTGATTCTCGTAGGTATCCTTCTCACGCAGGTCGTAGGCCAATATCGATTTACCATCACTCACAGCGATAATCTTGGGGGCAGCCTTGATAATCTGCGGATTCGTCTTTAGCTGTTCCAGTTGCGCCGTCAAGCCAAACATGCTGACAGGCTGATAACAGAACAGGCCCTTGATGAGCAAGTCATCAAAGTTTTTAAGCACGCCTTTACCCTCCTTGTAACGCTCAATGTCGCGTTCGCTTTTGCCAAAGGAATAGAGCAATTTGTAGCCCACTTCTGCTGGGTTTACGTTCTTACTGAACGAATCCACTAACCGTTGCTCTATTTCCCTATAGCCAAGTTGCAGTTTCTTTGCCATAGTTTCATAGTTATTGAAGAAAGCGAACGGAATTTCTTCAATAACGCGACATCGGCCAAGCGCATAAGAAAAACGTGGACAGTTTATACTTATCCAACGTCTCAGGCGCTTGGCCGGTGCCCTTGCTAATAGATAAGATAAACGCCCACGCTATCTGCGTGAGCATCCACCTTTTATCATATTAGCAATCGTCTATTTCGCGGCCAAGCTTAAGAGACGTTTTGAATAAAAAGCGTACGCTTCATTTGTTTTACCCTCAAAAGTCGCACCGCCACCCTGCGCTCAGGGGAATCAGGCCCCGTGGGGCCAGCGCCGTTTTAACGACGTATCGGCGATACTTGAGGGCAAAGATAGTAAAAGTTTTCCACTTTTGATGGGTTTTTCCTGTTTTTTTGAAAAAAAACTCAAAAAAAAATGGAAGTTACAGAAAAAGTTCGTACTTTTGCAACACGAAAGGAACCTATTTAGAATGGGAGCCCCGTTTGGTACGGCAAGCGACTCATTAAAATAGAAGCACTTTTAAACTCCGCTTCAGATGGATAGCCCCGGTTGGTCCGGCAAGCAAGGCCGTTAAAGCGGAGTTCCTTTTTGTAATTCCCCAACGGAAGCCTCGAAAGCAAATTGGTCAATAATGGCATAGGGCTTATATGGTCCACCATTCTTCATTTTACGCATAGCCAGTATAGTTCTTACCCCAATCTCGCGATCAAAATAGGCAAAATAGGCACTTTCCTCATGTTTGCCATCCTTTACATAACGCCAGCCAGATATTCTCCTTTCCGCAAGAACGAAGGTATGTCTTTTGCCAATGCGTTCTTGATGGCATTAAACTTATTGTCCCTTGATGCCTTGCTGACAATGGTCTTCAAGTCCGTCTTGGTAATCTCAACGCGCATTGTAATTTCATTAGTGATTGTAAAACGCAATGGGTTCCCTTTCAGGAGTTCGGCTTCTGCCAAAACCTCCTTCCTAAGACGTTTGCTTTCCAAATAATAATCTTCTGAAGTACGTTTTACCATCACTATTAAAAATAATGCGCCCATACCGCCACCCTGCTCTCAGGGGAATCAGGCCCCGTGGGGCCAGCGCCGTTTTAACGACGTATCGGCGATACTTGTTGGCAAAGGTAGGGAATAAAAATGAATTATACAAGAAATCGGGCAGGAAAATCATCGCCATGTGATGAAATCCCTGCCTGAGGTGGAAAATTCGGAGTTTAACACTTCGTCAGTTTCGACTCAACTAAGATTATGATTCGTCTATCTCTTCAATAAAAGGCAATTCTCCTAAATATTTATCAAAGTCACTTTGGAAAAGGCGATCTTGAACAATGCGATATTTCTCAAATTCTGTTTCTGCATGTTCTTTGGCTTCCTCAGCCGTCACCGAACCTTGGTTCTGAAGAATTTCATTTCTACCAGCAGCTAAAATGACGTCGATCTGTTTTGCCCAATCTTCCATCGTCATCGGCATATGGCGCTTGGCCATTCGTTCTGCCAGTTCGAGTACACCATTCACTAGCTGACCCATGTCCTCCAGTTCAACTTCCTTCAGATAATTCTTGGCTATCACGACATCTGTCTTTACTATCTTTCCATCAGGCGCATTCTCCCATGTGGTCAGCCCCATGTGCTCTTGCTCTGCATCCGCACGCTCCATGACAAGTTCCGCAGCAGTATGCTTATGAACGGCATAATGCATCTTGTTTTGCATCATCTTGAAAAATGTCCTGGTAGTGGGAGCATCTCGATTATAATCAATGGCAGTTGCATAAATATCTGTAAGTTTCTGATAGAAACGTCTTTCAGAGAGTCTAATCTCTCTGATTTCAGCCAATAGGTGCTCGAAGTAATCCTCATCCAAGAAGGTGCCATTCTCCATTCGTTTTCTATCAATCACATAACCACGAATGGCATACTCCCGTAAGACATTGGTTGCCCATTGACGAAACTGAGTGGCGCGAATGCTATTCACACGATAACCTACGCTAATGATAGCATCGAGATTATAGAATTGTAGAGTACGATTAACATCTCTGTTCCCCTCGCGTCGAACTACCGAGATTTTCTCGGCAGTTGCATTTTTCTTTAACTCTTTAGTCCTATAAATGTTCTTTAGGTGGAGGCTGACATTATCTGTCGAGCAGTCAAACAAGACTCCCATGGCTTTCTGGGTGCACCATACGGTCTTGTCTTTATAATAAACCTCCACACCCTGTTCTTTTCCCTCAATCTGGAAAATCAGGAACTCTGCTGTACTATTTCTTATTTCTCTGCGTTTTGCCATATCTCCATGCCCAACAAAAACGGAATCAGAGGGTCGGTTCTAGCAATCTTTTAGTTTTACCCTCTAGAATCGCACCGCCACCCTGCAATCGGGGATTGCAACGCCACACTCTGACCAAGGTCAGAGAATCAGGCCCCGTGGGGCCAGCGCCGTTTTAACGACGTATCGGCGATACTTGTAGGCAAAGGTAGGGAATAAAAATGAATTATACAAGAAATCGGGCAGGAAAATCATCGCCATGTGATGAAATCCCTGCCAGAGAAAAGTAATAAAGCAGGGCTGACCCGTTTTATGCGCCGGGCGGAGAATTTCTCTGCGCCGTCCTAAGATTGTCTCTGCGCCGTCCGGAGATTGTCTCCGCTCCGTCCATAAATCGCTAAGAAGTACAGAAGAAGCTTGAGTCCGTCCTTGCGGACTGGGAGTTCGCAGGCTTCGGACTGTCAGTCCGAAGGTGTCGGACTGGGAGTCCGAAGTAATCGGACTGGGTGCAAGCTCCGAGCATGCATAGCGATTGCTCCGAGCAAACCCATCGATTGCTCCGAGTGAGAGGCCGTGTTGCTCTGAGCGAGAAGCCGTTTCTCTGACAGCGAGAGGCCGTGTTGCTCTGAGCGAGAAGCCGTGTCGCGTGCAACACCTCACCTCCTACCTGTATTTGTGGAATAGCCTTTCTGCAAAGGCCCTCCCAAAGATTCAGGTAGGAGGGTAGGACTGTTTTTGATGAGGTTCCTGTCACCACTCTATCCTATCGTCCCCGTGATTTTTTTGTTTCGGTTGCAACTTTTGGGCAGTCTTTCTACGTCTAACGGACAAAAGAAAATAAAAACTGGCGTCAATCTGTAGCAAGTCGACACTACATTGCGTCTAAGGAATAAAAAACATTCATTTTTAAAACTTCACGACAATGAAAGAGTTATTATTTGCAATCATCATCGCCATCGCATCTGCCCTGAGCGCCAACGCACAAGTTCTCACCTCCAAGACCATCAACAATGTCTATGAGGAAGTGTCCCACCAGCCTAAGAGCCATTTTGCCTTCAATGCCGAATGGAAAGGCAACGACATCACTACGATGTTTGTCTACAAGAAAGACTCCGACCGTAACGGCATGCTGGCTCTGAAGCCCCATATGAAGTATGAATACGCCTATGCAGCCGACGGCACGCTGACTACGCGGGTGGCTTACCGCTGGACCGACAGCAGGAACAACTGGACGTGCATGGGCCGCCACGACTACACCCTGACGGACGACATCTACTATGCAGAATACAGCCGTTACAACCATGCCACCAACAGTTTCGACCAACCCGTGGAAAAGATGGTTTACACGCTGACTCCCTACGGTGGCACCGACTACGTCAGCTACTACCAGCGCGACCTGCCTTCCGCACCTTACCAACTAGTCAGCGCGACGGTCATCACCAACCAGCCCCTGCTCCTGGCCGAACAATAACCTAACCTGAGAATCAAGGGGTCAGCAATCACGGGGACGGTTCTGAATGATCCACAAAAGTGATCACAGAACCATCCCCATTTTCTGAGTCCCCATTCTCTCCTAAAAAGGTGGATTTTGGACGAATAACGAGAAAATTGGGGGAAAATAAATCTTTTTAGACAAAAATGAGTACCTTTGCAGTCGAATATGAATATCAAAACAATAATGAGACTATGAAGAAAAAGTATGAATGGATGATGGTCGCCATCCGACCATTGGTGCTAGCCGCTTTCTTTTGTGGCGTAACGACAGACTGTTTCGGACAATGCTGTTGCTGTCAAAAAGCTAATACTCAAAACGACAATGCTGCACAGAAGGTCGTATCGACCGAGTTGATTCGTACCAGCCAAAGCTGGGACGGCGTGGAGCTGCCCGACTATCTGCAGGGACGTCCCGAGCTGGTTGCAGTGAAGTATGTGTTCCCCGTGGGCCAGAAGCTGGGCTGGCACCACCACCCCGTGATGAACTACGGCGTGCTGATGCAGGGTGAGCTGACCATTATCGGACAGGACGGCAAGGAGAAAGTGGTGCATGAGGGCGAAGCGGTCGTAGAGATGGTGAACACCATCCACCACGGCGAGAACCGCGGCACAAAGCCCGTCATTCTGTACATGTTCTACCTCGCGCAGAAGGACATGCCCCTGGCCGTGCAGCATCCTGAGATTCCATTAGAGTAAGACGGAGAAATTTCTAAGCTAAAAATAAAGAGGGCTACTGAAAATCAATCAGTTAGCCCTCTTAAACCTGTCGGAAAGAGGCGACTATTCTTTACAAAATCACGCGCAACTTACATTCATCGGCAATGCGTATTTCAAGGTAAATGCCCCAAACCTTATAGGTCGAATGAGTGGTCATGTCGATGGAAGACGGGCATTCAAGTGATACAGAAACATCGAGGACGAAACGCTGAAGAGCGTTATTGACTTGATTGGCTAATAGATGTTATCAGAATTATAAAGTAGAAATATTATAAAGTAGAAATATATTCTTAATTATATCTAAAAGATTTGGTTAGATAGCCAAAATAACCTATCTTTGCATCATAATGATGCGAAGCTGCTCACGTTCGGCAAAATGAGCACGCTCTTTTGCCCTTACTTAATCGCAGCTTTGCGCCATAAATGTCACGAAATATGGAGTTTGTTGATAGAAAGAAAGAGTTTGCAAGATTGCAGACGGCATTGCAGAGAGAGAAGCCTCAGTTTATCGCAGTATATGGCCGTAGGCGTATCGGAAAGTCTACACTGATAAAAAAAGTGATGGACTTTAGCCGTGGTGACATCTATTTCCTGGCAGATAGAACCTCAGAGCCAAGTCAGCGGCAGTTGTTCTCTACCACGGTGGATATGAGCATCGAAGGCTTCAGCATGGCCAGCTATCCTACTTGGGAGTCGCTTTTCGTCAGTCTTAACAGATCGGTAGACCATCGTATCACTGTGTGTCTTGATGAATTTCCATATCTTGTTAAGAGTTGTCCAGCTCTGCCTTCTATCCTTCAGAAACTGCTTGATGACAAGAAGCTAAAGTTCGATTTGATTATCTGCGGTTCATCACAGCAGATGATGCAAGGCTTTGTCCTTGATAGTAAAGAACCTCTTTATGGTCGTGCCGACGAAATCATAAAAATGCAACCCATAGCCCCAAGCTATATCAGCCAGGCACTTCGCTGTGATGCTGAACAGGCTGTGCGAGAGTATGCTGTTTGGGGAGGCGTTCCAAGATATTGGGTATTGCGCGAGAATTATGACAACCTTCATGATGCTATCGAGAACCTATTGTTGGTACCAGAAGGGACACTATATGATGAGCCGTCGAAGTTGCTATACGATGAAATGCGCGATACGGTACAGGCGTCATCCATTCTGTCGTTTATCGGTAATGGTGCTAATAAACTGTCAGAGATAGCTTCGCGTGCAGAAAAGCAGGCCACAGATATTACGTTACAGTTATCGAGGCTGAAAGAACTGGGATTTATCAATAAAAAGATTCCTTTTGGTGAAAGTGAGAAGAAGAGCAAAAAAGGACTGTATCATATTTCCGACCCATTGCTACGTTTCCATTATCGTTATGTTCTTCCCTATCGTTCGCTCATAGAATTGGGCAACAGTGCAGCCGTCCTGAATGTGTTGACAAAGACAGAGAACGATTATACCAGTCAAGCCTGGGAAGAACTGTGTAGGAATTACATCAGTACACACGGCTTCGATGACATTATTTATCAGATGGCTTCTCGCTGGTGGGGTAGTTACTACAATGAGGAAAAAAATCAATACCTCCCTGTAGAGTTGGATGTCGTTGCAGAGTCATTTGATGGCAAACACCTTTTTTTGGGTGAATGCAAGTGGCAGAATGGAAGCCAGCCTATTGATGCCAAGGAAGAACTTGAAAGGCTCCAGACTATCGCAAAAGGTTTGCCGTTTGCAAAAGATCACGAAATACATTATGGACTGTTCTTACGAGAGATCCCAAAACATCCAGAAGTTGCCAAGATTTATTATCCGAGTGACATATTAGCGAAGTAATAGCAGACAACATTTAGCGATTAGAAAATAATCAGCCGCGAAGAGGATAAATTTTCGCTCTCATATCATAAAAATATTTAAACCGCCAAAAAACCGCCAAAAATACAATTACGGATCTATCTAAAAACAAGAAAGTGGCTGAAAATCAACCACTTTCTTTGTAATCCAACTTTGTACCTGTCGGGATGAGGCGCTAACTCCTGCTTATACCCGATTTTATCAGTTTTGACGAGAATGACTGCATTTCTCTGAAAATGAGATAGATAGCGATTTTCGAAAATCAAAGGCGGTAAACCCAAATC